>Ga0310825_100036_pt1 | contig 270291 bp, 249 predicted proteins | sample WT_ome_9_FD_202243 | JGI IMG/M metagenome (GOLD analysis project Ga0310825, IMG submission 202243) | Sorghum-adapted microbial communities enriched on wild type (WT) sorghum from Joint BioEnergy Institute, Emeryville, California, United... ... | reverse complement strand
CAACCAACCCTCACAGGAGGCCCTCATACAGACTGCCTGACGGAATCTGTCTCACCGGCCTTGACACCTTCCGTGCGGCCGACCGGAGAGCCGGAGCGGAGGTCATCTCCTGACGCTACTGCCGTGAGCTCGGTCATCCCGGACGCCACGTGCTGGTTCTTAGTTCCTGTCAGGACGCCCGATCCACCGCGCCTCGCCGACGTCGAGCCTGGTGACTCGGAAGCCTCGGAGGTCGTCGGCGTCCGGGGCGACCTCGCACGTGTAGTCATAGTCGGCCTGGCCTGGCTCACCGTCGATCGTGAGCGTGGCCACGCCGGCCACCCGGTAGCGGCCGTCGCCGAGGTGCTGGACCTCAGCCGCCGAGCGGCGCACGTGGTGACCAGACGGCTCTCCGATCTGCTCCCTGATCGGCACGCCACACTTGGCATAGGCCAGCTGGTGGACGTCGACGTGGTCCGAGCCGCTCGAGCAACCAAGGAGCGTGGCGAGGCACAGGGAAGAGACCGCGACCACCCAGACCGGTCTCAGCACAGACCCGATGGTGGCAGTGACGTGGCGCTCTCCGCTAGATGGCTGCTGCGAGCGAGGTTGCCATTTCTAGTCGGCGTCACCGCAGACGGCGGGTAAGCATCAAGATGGTCTCGTCATCAATCGGAACCCGGGAACCTGGCGGAATCGGCACGCCGTGCCGTATTGCCCCATGCCCATCCGGCACGTATCCACGTCGGACGTACATCTGTTGCGCTGGGCCATAGTCGGCGGAGAGTCCGACTCCGATACCGACGAGGTCACTGCGGGTGCCCACGACTTCTTCAGCAGAGTCCAGCAATCCTGACGCGATGCCGCGACAGCGGTCCATGGGCAGGACATTGAGATCGACGATCTCGGGTGTCCCTGCGGCGGCAAACGGCGGGTATGACGACGTCCACACCACAGTGACGTACCCGGCGATCCCTCCCGAGTCCCCTGCTTCTGCGACGAGTACCAAGCGAACACCGGCGTCTTGTTCAGCCAGGTAGCGCTCATACTGTGAGACCGGCTTGTCCCAGCCCAACGCCTGGAACGCCGCTGCGAGCACGGGTGGGTCAGCACTCGTCAGCCGACGGATACGCAGCGTCATCGACGGTCACGGTAGCAACGGCGGGCCACCGCACAGGCGCGAACGCCCCTAACGCATCGGCTATTACTTGCCTGGCCCGGTGGTGGCAATTGTGTTCGACGCTGGTTCCTGATCCCGCACCGATCCTCTGGTGAATCAACCCAGCGTCTCGGGGTGACGCCACTCGTCGTCCGACATACCGCGCATCCGCCAGGCGATGGCGCCGATCGCTGCGATCCCGAATGCGTACTTGGCGGCCGTGGTGATGACCATGTCGCCGGGCGCGACGAGTTCCAGGACGATCGCTGCGCCCGCGAGCCCGACAACCCACAGGGGCACGAGGCGGCGGCGGTAGTACGCCAGGGGCAGGAGCAGCGTCGCCAGAGCGAACGCAAGGATCAGCGGCATCACGACCAGCCCCACGGCAGGGTCCTGGTTGACCGCGTCGAGCACGGCTGTCGCGGTGTCCGCCGGTGTCGCAGCGGCCACCGGGACGGTGACCAGCGCGAACGTGGCGGCGGCGACGTGTCCCAAAGCGCCCAGCACACCGAGCGCGGCGGCGACGACCGCCAACCTCCGGCCCCGACCTCGCACGACCCGTGCGGCGCCGAGGACGCCGACGACGAACAAGGCCGAGGAGACGATGAGGATGACCGCGCCGGCGGTGACCCGAGCCGGCGCGGTGGTGGCGGCGGTGAGCGGGCCGTCGGAGTCGCCGTTGTGCGCGGGGCTGACGAGTCCGCTCACGCCGACCAGGACGGCGGACCCGACGAGGGCGTATGCCGTGACGCGCCGCTGCGTCGACGTGTGCGTCTGCTCGGTGGGCTGGGTCGGTGTGGTGGGCTGGGGGTGCAGCATCGGTGTCTCCTGGGTCGTGGGTGTGTGCACACCACCAGCACAACCGGCTGGGCCACGACCCGGCATCGGCCGGCGGGTTGCTCCTGGTGCCGCCGCGTTGGACTCGCCCGGCAGTCCGACTCCAACCCCAGGTGGAGTCGTTTGACTCGAAGGTGGATGTCGTTCGGCCAGCGATCTGGCACGCTGACGGCCATGGCCGGCTCGGGCGGCGTGCTGCCCCTCCGTCCCATCGCGGCCTCGTTCCGGACGCTGGGAGCGGAGCGCGTGAGGATGCCCTGATCGCGGGGCTGCTGGCCGTCGCAGGGATCGTCGAGATCGCGCTCGGAGCGGCTCCTGAGCACAGGGCGGCTGCTGTCGCCGGGATCCTGGTCATGGCCGCGGGCCTGGTGGTGCGTCGCCGGCACCCCCTCGTCTGCGTCACGGTCGTGCTCGCCGCGCTCCTCGGGCAGTCGCTCCTCGGGGTCCTGGCCAACGAGCAGGTCGTCGTCATCCCGATCGTGATCGTCGCCCTCTACTCGGCCGCGGCGCACCTTCCGCCGGCACCGGCACTGGGCGCACTGGCTGCGGCGGTGGCCGTCGTGGCCGTCGCGGTGACCGTGGCAGGACCCGGTGGTCCCGACCGGGTCTCGGACTACGGCTTCGGGCTCGTCCTGGTCGCGGCGCCGTGGATCGCCGGGCGCATCGTCCGGCGGCGTCGCCTCGCCGAGGAGGGTGCCGTCGCCGGGGCCGCCGTCCGGGCGCGCCAGGCGGCCGAGGAGGAGAGGCAGCGCATCGCGCGAGAACTGCACGACATCGTCTCCCACGGTCTGTCGGCCATGATCGTGCAGTCCTCCGCCGCGGCGGAGCTGGTCGACCGCTCACCGGACGCCGCCAAGCGCGCGATGGAGCAGGTGCAGGCGACCGGCGTCGCGGCCATGCAGGACATGCGCCACATCCTGGGCCTCATCCGTGCCCACGCACCCGGCGACCGGCAACCCCAGCCGGACCTGGAGGACCTGTCCGAGCTCATCGAGCGGGAGCGCGCTGCCGGTCTGCCCGTGTCCCTCACCTTCCGTGGTGGACCCCGGGACCTCCCACGAGGGGTGGGACTGTCGATCTACCGCATCGTCCAGGAGTCCCTCACCAACGTCCGCAGGCATGCCGACGCCTCCGTCTGCGAGGTGGTGATCACCTACGCTGCCGCCGCTGTCACCGTCGAGGTCGTGAACGACGGCGCACCGGGAACCGCGGTCGGTGACGGCGGCTTCGGGATCATCGGCATGCGGGAGCGTGTCCGGCTGTATGACGGGACGCTGGAGGCGGGACCCGACGCCGCCCGCGGTGGCTGGGTGGTGCGGGCGACCATCCCGCTCGAGGACCCCCGGGACGACGGATGACCAGGATCCTCATCGCCGACGACCAGGCGCTGGTCCGGGACGGGTTCCGCGCGATCCTCGAGGGACAGCCCGACTGCGAGGTCGTGGGGCTGGCCGAGGACGGCGTGGTGGCGGTCGAGCTCGCGCGGCGGCTGCGTCCCGACATCGTCCTCATGGACATCCGGATGCCACGCCTCGACGGCGTCGAGGCCACGCGACGCATCTGCGCGGACCCGCAATGGCCGGGCCGGGTCATCGTGCTGACGACCTACGACGCCGACGAGAACGTGTGGGACGCCTTCCACGCGGGCGCCTCCGGGGTCTCCTCAAGACGACCACGTCTCCGAGGCCACGGTCAAGTCCCACGTCAACAGGGTGTTCGCCAAGCTCGGCGTCCGTGATCGGGTCCAGGCGGTCATCTACGCCTACGAGTCCGGTTTCCTGACACCCGGCCCTAGCGGCGAGACTCAGCCGAGCTGACCGCGCACCGCGCCGCCCGGGTACTCGGCGTTGTGCACGTTCACGTAGTAGTTCCCGGGATTGCGGATGATGTCCAGGACCAGCTCACGTTCCACGTCCGCGCACGCCGAGGAGCTGCCGTCCGTCGGGGCAAGGAGACGGACCACCACCGGGCCGGCCACGTCCGGGGACCCGATGTGGATGTGCGCCTGGACCGCGGGGCTGATCTCCGACACCTCCAGGGAGTAGCAGATCCGTCCCTGACCGGGGTTCAGCCGGAAGTGGGCGACGCCGGTCCCCTCGGGGTCCCCGGGTCCCGGGACCTCGGCCGCGCCGGTCAGCTCCACCGTGATCGGACGGCCGCCGTCGGCAGCCATCGCCCCGCTGACGGCGACGACGGGAAGGGCGATGAGGGCCAGGGTTGCTGCGAGGGATGAGCGGTGCATGGTGATCTCCAGGGGTGAGGTGGGCGGTGCCCACGGAATCGGCTCGGGCGACCGAACGGGTCGCTTCGAGCCACAGGGTTTGACAGGCTGACGGGTGACCCGACCCGAGCGGAAAGGAGACGCCCATGAACGAGCTGCCCGGACCGGTCCAGGCAGTGGTCGACGCCATCAACGACGGCGACACGGAGCGGTTCGTCGCCGCCTTCACCGAGGACGGTGAGGTCGACGACTGGGGGAGAGTGCTGACCGGGCGGGACGGCGTGCGCAGTTGGGCGCACACCGACGCCATCGGCCAGGACGCGCGGATGACGGTCCGGAGCGCCGAGACAGCCGGTGACACCACCACCATCGAGTTCGACTGGGCGAGCAAGCGCTTCAACGGGACGTCGACGGCGATCGTCACCGTGCGGGACGGCCTGGTTTCGTCGTTCCGGATCCCGCCGCACAGCTAGCCGCCGATGTAGGACTTCACATACGTCTCGAGCGCTACCTTGGCCTTCTCCCAGGCCACCTGCCCGATCTGCTCACCCCAGGTCTTGCTGTCCGGCCAACCCAGATCGACGCCTGCGGTGCGGTCGAAGTGGATCAGGAACGTTCCGTGGGTGTTCCAGATCGCGACGGGGGTCCCAGCGGCGACGGCTTGTCCCTCGGTGCCCGGCGCGCCGATCAACGCCCACTCGTAGACCGGAGCCTCGGTGTTGCCCAGATTGATCCCCAGGTTCCTGTCCTGGTACCGGTAGAACGACGGGCTTGTCCCGTATCCCATGGCGACCCAATCGCCGTACAGCTGAGCAGTGTCCGTCATGATCCGCCTCCTCCACGAGCCACTGGGCGCCCCGCGGTTCTGTCACGGATCTCCCTCGCGCCGCTCGCTCGACCATCGTCGACGGGGCCGCTCTCGAGCCGCCATACGCACATCTGCGTATTGACGCGGGATGGGTCCAGTTCGGCTCGACGTCCTCGTGACAGCGGGCGACCACGTCTCAGCCCAGACGGTCGGCGGTCCTTCCCGTCCGGGTCGGCAACGAGTGCCGGCCCGGAACCGGAAAGGAGCACTGATGAAGCGACTCGTCCGAACGACCGCGGTCCTGCTCACCGCCGCCGCCGCCATGCTGGGCGGCGTGGCCGGCGCCACGGCATACGAGCCCGAGCCCGAGCAGGCGACGGTGGGGAAGGAGACCGAGCGCGGCGTGGCTCCGCAGGCCGACGCGTACCCGTGCGGCAACCCGTGGTACCACTCGGGCGTCGGGCTGTACGTGCAGACCTGCCCGGACTGGGCGCCGGCGAACAGCCAGTACGGCGCCTACCGGTACCCGGTCTTCGCGACGCCCTGGGACCGGACCGTGGTCGGCACCATCTACGCGCCCGGTGCGGACTGGTTCGTCTGCGACGCGAAGTTCGTGGACGCCCCCTACCACGCCCACGGCTACGCCAACGACTGGTGGGCCTTCACCATGGCCGACAACGGCGAGTGGGGCTGGGTCCCGGAGGTCTACTTCAAGGGCGGCAACAACTGGGAGCCCGACTCCAGGCTCGCCCTGTGCTTCTAGCCCGTCCCGTATGACGTGGGTGGGCACGGGGGCGCGAGTGGCCTGATCCCGGCGTGAGATGTCGCGGCTGGCACTCGTGCCCCCGGCCGTCCTCCCCGAGGCTGGGTGCTACGGCGTCTGCGGGGCGCCGACGGCAGAGGTCGTCGGGGACGCCGGGCACCAGGGGAGGGGAGTCCGTGAGACGAAGCGCTCGAGCAGCTGCGGTGGCGCCCGTGGCCTGCGTGGCCCTGGTCACCGGCATCGTGGGTGAGCTCAACGAGCCCGCCGAGAGCGGTGACACCAACCGGGCACCCGCCGTCGGCGCTGTCGGCGGCGAGCGGGTCCCGGTTACCCGCCCCACCCTTGCCGTTCGCCACCGAGACGACCCTGGTCAGCGCGTCGTGAAGAGCCAGGCTGACCAGCATGAACGACGACGGATATCGCCTGCGGTAGACACGCCGGTAATGCGACGAGTAGCGCAGCCGCTACCGCGAGCGGTATCGCACGAATTATCACAGGCCGTATCACGACACGTACCACGGCAGGTAGCGCAGGTGATAGTGCAGGGGTTGTTGCACACGCTAAGGCAGCAATAGTGCGTGCGCTATCGCGCGTGGTATCGCTGGTGATGTCGTCTCTCGCCGGGTCAGGCGGCACCGGTCGCGCAAAAGGGACGTGGCTCTACGATGCCTCGCGTGCAACAGGCCTCGCAGCGCGACAGCCGGCCGCACGCTCGAGTGCCTATCGACACCGAGCGGCTCCGGCAGCTTCGCCGAGCCAAGGGCCTGACCCAGCACGAGCTCTCTCTGAAGGTGGGGGTCCAGGGCGCCGCCGCGGTATCCGCCTGGGAACGGGGAGTGTCCGTGCCGCACCCCAGCAAGATCCCGACCCTGGCCAAGCTCCTCGGCGTGGACCCGACTGAGCTGTTGCCCGAGGGAACGCCCCTTGGGTTTCGGGAGCTGAGGGTTATCCGGGGCCTGTCGAGGTCGGCGCTGGCCTCGGCCGCCTCTACCTCCATCACGACCATTCGCAGGTGGGAGGGAGGAGACTTCCGGTTCCTCCCCGATGAGGCACTACGCAGGTCGGTAGCCAAGGCGCTGGGGGTGTCGCTGGCGCAACTCACCCGGTCCCTGGAGGTGAGCCGGGCCAGCCAAGACCAGGCCTGACGACGGCCGGCAGCGCCACCAGGGGCGGGGGAGCGGCGTGCCCCCGGGGGCACGCCTGCGTGGGTCTTCTTGACGCAATCCTTACCCGCGCTTGGGCTGGGTCCCGCGCCGCGGTGCTTAGTGTGCGAGTTGGGAACGTGCTAGGTGCTGCCGTCGGAAGGGTGCAGCACAGGGAAGGAGTCACTCCAGGCACATCTAGTTACAAATTACTACTAGTGGTAAAGTGCCGAAGAGCGAGCGGTGTGACAGCGAGAACGGGTCTGAGCCGCTTGTGTGGGTGACGGAAGGGGAACACATGAGGTCCAGCACCCGGTCGTGGTGGGGTCTGATCGTGGCCGGCGCCGTGGTGCTGGCCGGCTGCGGAGACGACTCAACCAATGGGGGAGAGGCGACCAGCTCGCCCACCCAGGCCCCTGAGCCGTCGACGTCGACAGCAGCTCCGTCGACCGAGGACGAGGAGACCACCACCTCCGAGCCGACGCTGTCACCAGGGGAGCAGGACAAGGCGGACATCGAAGAGACGCTCCACCGCTTCACCAAGGCTCTCAACCGGGCCTACACCGGGGAGGCGTCGATCGAGGGCATCTACCCGTACTCCCGGGACAACGCCCGCGACCTGTGGATCACCGAGGTGATGGCCGGCGAAGCCCGAGGTGAGACCCTCACGGGAGAGGCCCAACTCGAGGTGCTCGAGGTTTCGGTGAACGGGGACACGGCTGAGGCTTTGGCGTGTTTTGACGCTAGTGACGTTGAGGTGGTCGACAAGGAGGGCAACTCGATCACCGAAGGCCGACTCGACCGGACCCTCCTGGACTACGTCCTGGAGCGTGACGACTCTGCCGAACTCGGCTGGTACGTGGTCGAGGAGTCGAACAGGAACGAGCCGTGCGAGGAATAGCCTTCGCCGCTGCCGCTCTCCTGTGGCTCCTGTACGTGGTGCTCTACTTCGTTGGGGAGCATCGGCTCGACGAACGCGAGCGTTGGAACAGATCTACGACTCGCCGGAGGCCAGGTGGACGGTAGGGGACGATCCAGGGCCCACCGGGGTCTGTCGCGTGCCAGGACCAGTTCCTCTTCGAGCCGTATGACGCGCACGGCAGGGTCAGCGACTGGTGGGTCCAGGCGCGGGCCGACAACGGTCGGGGGGGGGGGGGGGGTGGGCGCCGGCGGTCGCGCTCGCCGACATCGGGGACTGGGCACCGGTGCCCGGTGTCCGGCGGTGCGGCACCGGGCCCACGCTGATCCCCGGCTCCGGCGCCCTCCGGCCCGCGTGACCTCCGGCCGATGGGTCCAATCCGGCCCGATCCGGGTGTGACACCCGGGCACCCTGTCCGGCACGCGCAGCAGCCGGGTCCTTCCCCACCGTGGCCGGCACCAAGGACCGGCCCGGAACCGGAAAGGAGTACCGATGAAGCGACTCGCGCGAACGACCGCAGTCCTGCTCACCGCCGCCCTGGCGACGCTGGGCGGCGTGGCCAGCGCCACGGCATACCAGCCAGATGAGGGGACCACGGGGGAGTCCGCCGAGCCCGCCATGGCTCCGCAGGCCGACGCGCACCCGTGCGGCGCCCGGTGGTACCACTCGGGGGTCGGGCGGTACGTGCAGACCTGCCCCGACTGGGCACCCGCCGACAGCCCGTACGGCGCCCACCGGTACCCCGTCTACGACCTCAGCGTCTACCCCGGCCAGCAGATCGGGACCATCTACGCCCCGGGCGACGACTGGTTCGTCTGTCAGCGGCAGTTCGACGACCGCGACCCGTACGCCGGCTGGGGCTACTACAACAACTGGTGGGCCTACACCATGGCCGACAACGGCAGGTGGGGCTGGGTACCCGAGGTCTACTTCAAGGGCGGCGGCAACAACCAGCCCGACGCCGGCCTGGTGCACTGCTGACGACGCTAGTCTGAATCGACCAGCGAGCCCGATCGACGACACGAACTGGGGGAACGGGCCGGACGGCCCGACCGACATGTCGCAGCCGAACCTCGCGCAGTATGCCGACACCCACCCGGGTGTGCGCCGCCTGGTGGCGGACGTGCACGTCAGCCTGGTGGGACGGAGCAACCTCACCGAGCAGATCTACCGGCAGCTCAAGGAGACGATCGAGCGGGGCGGCCTGCGCCCCGGGGACACCCTGCCGTCCAGCCGCGAGCTGGGCCGGCGCCTGGACGTCTCCCGCAACACTGTGGTCAACGCCTACCTGCGCCTCGCTGCCGACGGCCTGGTCAAGGGCCGGGCCGGCAGCGGGTACCAGGTGCTCTCCAGGCCGCGCCGGCTCCGCGCGGTGCGGCCGGGCACCGGCGGCGCGCTGCAGCCGCAGCCGGTCTGGGAGCGGGTCTACAGCCCGCCCAACCTGGCCGCGGACAAGCCGGAGTTCGACTTCCGCCCGGGCATCCCGGACGTGTCCGGGTTCCCGTTCGCCACCTGGCGGGCGCTGCTCAACGACGAGTTCCGCGCCAGCGCCGTCGGGCGCGGCGTCTACGGCGAGCCGCTCGGCCGCCCGGAGCTGCGCGAGGCGATCGCCCGCCACGTCATGGTCTCCCGGCAGGTCGTCACCGAGCCGGAGGAGGTCGTCGTCACCAACGGCGCCCAGCAGGCCCTCGACCTCATCCTGCGCGTGCTGGCCGCGCCCGGCGACACCGTCGTGGTCGAGGACCCCGGCTACCGGCCGGTGCGGCACCTGCTGCACTCGCACGGGCTGCGGGCCCACCCGGTCCCGGTCGACGAGGAGGGCCTCGTCGTCGACCTGCTGCCGACGGACGCCAAGCTCGTCTACGTCACACCGACGCACCAGTTCCCGCTCGGGATGACGATGTCGCTGGAGCGGCGCCACCAGCTGCTGGAGTGGGCCTCGCGCACCGGCGCGGCGATCATCGAGGACGACTACGACTCCGAGTTCCGGTTCGCCGGCAGGCCGCTCGAGCCGCTGCAGGCCATCGACGAGGAGCGCCGGGTGATCTACGTCGGGTCGTTCTCCAAGGCGATGCTGCCGACCCTGCGGCTGGGCTTCGTCGTCGCCCCGCCGCAGCTGCTGGACGCGTTCCGCAAGGCCAAGTTCCTCAGCGACTGGCAGACCTCCGAGAACATCCAGGGAGCGTTGGCCGCCTTCATCGACCGCGGCTGCCTGGCCCAGCACCTGCGACGCATGCGCCGACGGTACGCCGACCGCCACCGCCGCATCGAGGCGCACCTGCGCGGCGACCTGGGGCACTGGCTGGAGCCGATCCCGGCCCAGGGCGGCATCCACGTCGCCGCCCGGCTGCGCAACGTCGTGGTGCCGGACGAGCGTGTGGCCCGGGCCGCCGCCCGCGCCGGCATCGGGCTGCAGCCGAGCTCCTACTACTCGGCCCGGCCACTGCGACCGGGCCACCTGGTCCTCGGCTACGGGGGTATCCCCGAGGACCGCATCCGCACGGGGATGTCGCGGTTGCGCGACGTCCTCCGGCGGTGCTGCTGACCAGCGGCTCCGCCAGATCCGAGATCCCCGGTGCAACGCCGGCACCCCGCCGTGCCGTCGCACCCGGGGTGGGGCGCACGCGCGCCCCGAACCACGCAGGGAGGGAAAGCATGACCAGGAAGACCCACCGCACCACCGCCGTCCTCAGCGGCGCCGTCCTGGCGCTGGCCGGACTGGCCGCCCCGGCGGCCACCGCCCAGGCGAGCGCGGACGTCATACCGTCCTCGTCCGCCGCCATCGGGTCGCAGGACGACCCCATCCCCACGTATGCCGTGGCGTACGCCGACGACTTCGTCCGCGCCTGGGGGCGTGGGGACCGGGAACGCATGGACCTGCTGGCCACCTCGCCTGTGCTGGCGGCACTGCCGGACAGCGGCGGGTCGGCGTGGTAACGCACCGGCGCGGACGCCGGCTGGGGGAAGGTCTTCGTCAGCTACCGGAACTCCGCGACCGGTGACGAGATGACGCTCATGGTGATCAACGAGCTGGCCGGGCAGGGGAGGCCGGACGCGATCCAGGACGTCATCTACACCGACGCGGCCCTGCCGCGCACGCCCGTGGCGGTCCTCCGCGTGATCTCGGAGGCGGCGTCCCAGGGGAGGCCGCAGGCCGTCGTCGAGGCGCGCTTCAGCGGCTGACGACCGCCTCCGCACAGGAGGCCGGGTCGGGACGTGTCACGGGCGTTCCGGCCCGGTCGTCCTGTCTGTGCCGGTCAGGACACTGCGATGCCGCGGTGCACGATCCGGGCCACGTCGTCGGCGACGTCGGGGCCGACCGGCTCACCGGTGAGGAGCAGGCGGACGTAGAGGGTGCCGACCAGCGTCTCGACGACGACGTGCGGGTCGACGTCGGGGTCGGCCTCGCCGCGGGCGACGGCCCGCTCGACGATGACCCTGGTGAGCGCCAGGCGCTCGGACCAGAAGGCGGCCATCCGCTCGGCGACCTCCTCGGAGGCGCAGGCCACCGCGACGAGGTTGCGGGTGGTGCGGCGGCCCGGCTCCCACCCGATGTTGGCGGCGACCGAGCGGGCCAGCTCGCGCAGGTCGCCCTCGAGCGTGCCGGTGTCGGGCACGGGGACGGCCCGGCTGCTGTTGGCCAGCGCGGCGTCGGCGACGAGGTCGGCCTTGGTCGGCCACCGGCGGTAGACGGTCGTCTTGTTGACTCCGGCGCGGGCGGCGATGTCCTCGATCCGCAGCGTCTCGTAGGAGCCGTCAGCGAGCTCGGCGAGCGTGGCGTCGAGGACGGCCTGGCGGACCCGGGCGCTGCGACCGCCGGGGCGGCGGGAACCGGGTGGGGGAGTCGTGGGCACGCAGTCAGCGTAACGCAACCGAAGTTGCATTAGGGGGAATCACGGCGTAACGTGTTAACGCATCGTCAGTTGCGTTAGGAGTCTCCCCATGATCCCCCGTCCATCCCCGGCCGCGACCCGCTCGTCACCGGTCGCGTCCGCCATCCTGGCCCTGTGCGCTGTCGGCGCCATGGGTGCCGCGGTCACCGCCGTGCCCCGCGTGGCCGCCGCCTACCCGGCGGTGCAGGGCGCCGAGCTCTGGCGGCTGGTGGGCTACCTCACCTTCGCCGGGCTGTTCCTCATCCTGGCCCGCAACCCCGACCAGCCGGCCCTGTGGGCGGTGACCATCGCCTCCAAGGCGGCGTTGCCGCTGGCGGCGTTGACCGTCATACGGGCGGCCGACGAGGCGAGCACGTTCCTCGCGGTCGACGGCATCGTCACCGTGCTGCTGGTGACGGCCTACCTGCTGGCGCGACGCGCCCGCGTCGGCGCCCCCGCAGTGGCCGCGGCGCGTGAGGAGGTCCCGGCATGAGCACCGGCGCGTCCGTCGAGGCTGTCCAGCGGCCCTCGACCCTGTCCTACTGGTTCTCGCCGCCGGAGATCGCGCTGGTCGGGGCCGGTGTCCTGTTCGGGGTGCTCGGGCTGGTCGGCGTCGGGCCGTGGACCGACGGCCAGACCGTCCTGAGGTGGGCACTGGCCACGATGTTCCTGGTCACCGCCGGTGCCCGGCTGAGCCCCATGCGTCACGACATGGTGGCGATGGTGCCGAGCTTCCTGCCGGCCCCCGGGCTGCTGGTCGCGGTGACCGGCGTGCTCGAGGCCATCGGTGCGGTGGGGCTGCTCATCCCGTCCGTGGCGCCGCTGGCGGCGTGGGCGCTGGCGGCTCTGCTCGTGGCCATGTTCCCGGCCAACGTGTTCGCCGCCCGGCGAGGCGTGACCTTCTCCGGGGCGCCGCCGACGCCGCTGCCGATCCGCACCGTGCAGCAGGTGGTCTTCATCGCCGTGGCGGTGCTCTGCGCCCTGTGAGCACGGGGACCGGGCCGGGACGGCAACAGGGGTAGCCGTCCCGGCCCGGTCGTCCGTGGGGTCAGCGCAGGTCCACCAGCACGCCCCCGCTGAAGGCGGAGTCGTGGAGCCGCAGCTGCACGGGGGTGGCGTCGGCCGGGATGTCGAAGACGATCACGCCCTCCTTGCCGACTCCGGGGTTGATCTCCTCCCAGACCAGCGAGTCATCCAGCCACATCGCCGAGCTGTGGGTCGAGTGCTCCCGGCCCTGGTCGTCGATGAGGGCCTGGTTGCTGTCGAAGAAGTCCTGGGCGTCGTCGCCGATGTTCGTCACCTGCAGCCGGATGACGACGAACTGCCCCGCCGCCTCCTCGGCGGTGAACCCCTCGCCGATGCTGTCCAGACCGGTCTCGACATCGAGCACGACGAACTCGAACTGCCCGTCGCGGACCGCGTCGCCGATGCCCGGGCCCTCCGGCTCCGGAGCGGGCTGCTCCTCGGTCTCGGCCGCAGGCTCCTCCTCCGTGGTCTCCTCCGCGGGCGTCGTCTCCTCGGCCGCAGCGGTCTCCTCCGCGGGGGTGGTCTCCTCGGCGGTGGGCTCGGCGGCCTCCTCCGTCTCGGCGGGCGCCACGGCAGCCGGCTCGGGCTCGGTGACGGCGGTGTCGTCCCCACCGGCGACGCCGCGACTCAGGATGCCGATGGCGAAGACGACGCCGGTCACGATCCAGGCGACCTTCTTGTGGTCCTCGTAGCCGGCCAGCCTCAGGCCCAGCTTGTCGCGCATGTTGCCGCTGAGCACCAGCGCGAGGTCGACGAGCCACCAGATCCCGAGCCCGCCGAAGGTGACCAGCTTGAGCAGACCGGTGCCCACCTTGCCCAGGTAGAAGCGGTCGATGCCGAAGAAGCCGAGCAGCAGGGACAGCAGCCAGGTCGCCACGAACGACTTGTCCCCGGTGCCGGCCGGGCCGCCGCCACCGGTCGGAGACCCGTATGCCGCCTGGCCCGGGGGCGGCGGGCCGTAGCCAGGGGGCGGTGGGGGAGTGGGCTGCTGGTACCCACCCTGCGGCGCAGGTGGGTAGGGCTGGGGGGTGGTCGGGTTGGCGTAGGTCACGGTCAGCCTCCGGGCAGGCGCGAAGCCTGGGTTGGTCGAAGTCCCCCGCCGACCAGCGGCTTCGGGGTCATGGTCCTACCAGGCTCGTCGTGAAAGGGACGCGGTCCCAGGGCTGGAGGGCCTCAGTTCGGACGGACCTTGGTCCCCTCAGGGGCGGGCTCGGCTCGGCTGGCCGAGGTGATTCATCGCGCGTGCGAGGCGAGCAGAGGACTGTCGGACGCCCCTGCTACGTTCCTCCTGCCTGTCGAGGGGATGGGTACACCACGTTGATTGGGGAGATCAACATGCGCGGATTCCGCAGGAAACTCGTAGTCGGGGCGTCAGTCGTCGCCCTCTTGCTCGGTATCGGGGCTGCTCAGGCGGTCGAGAAGCCGCTCCCTTCGGGGACGGTTCGCCTTGCCGGTGCAGACCGGTACTCGACGTCGGCGGCAATCTCGTCGAAGTCGTTCGGGGCTCCCGTGCCCGCACTCTTCGTGGCGACCGGCCAGTCCTTCCCTGACGCACTCGCCGGCGGCCCTGCGGCGGCACGTCTCGGTGGCCCGGTCCTGCTTGTGGAGAAGAACCGCATCCGGCCGGCGATCCGAGCCGAGATCGAGCGCCTCGCGCCGGAGTCGATCTACGTCCTGGGCGGCGTGAACGTCATCAGCAGCACAGTCCTGCGGGAGCTGCAGGGACTGACCTCGGGCAAGGTCGTCCGGCTCAGCGGTGCTGATCGGTACGAGACAGCGGCCGCGGTGTCGAAGGAGGTCTGGCCGAGCAGGTCCTCGACGGTTTTCCTCGCCTCCGGTGCGACCTTCGCCGACGCCCTCGGCGGTGGCGCCGCCGCGGCGCACCGCGGGGCACCGCTCCTGCTCACGCACCCCAACGGCCTCTCGGCTGCCACCAAGGCTGAGCTGCGCCGACTGGCGCCGAGCCGCGTCTACGTCCTGGGCGGCAACGTGGCCGTCTCCGGTGGCGTGGTGACCAGTGTCAAGGCAGCACTGCCGGGGGTCACCGTCACCCGACTCTCGGGTGCAGACCGCTACGAGACGTCCGCCGCGATCGCCAAGGCGATCTGGCCGTCGGGCGCCGGTGCGATGTTCTTCGCCACCGGAGCCTCGTTCCCGGATGCCCTCAGTGGCACGCCTGCGGCTCACGTGAACTCCGCGCCCCTGCTGCTGGCGAGGAAGGACTGCATCAACCGCTCCGTGATGGACCTGCGGGACAGCTACGCCCCCAGGACCGTGGCGCTCCTCGGTGGGACCAGCGTCCTGTCCAGCGCCGGCCTCAACAAGATCTGCGGCGTCACCGCGACCGGCGTCGGCGACAGCGTCATCAAGATCACCAAGCCAGGTGGCGCCACGAGTCCGGCGCTGGTCACAGCGACCCACAACGGCCAGGGTCACTTCGCGATCACCGCGCTCGACTCGGGTCTGAACTGGAACGACCTGCTGGTGAACACCATCGGTCCGTACTCGGGGACCACGATCCTCGACTGGTACATGTTCCAGCCCGAGCGCTCGACCTACCTCGAGATCAAGGCGAACGGTCGCTGGACCGTGACCATCAAGAAGCTCTCGGCAGCCCGAGCGCTGAAGTCCACGACGACCGGGGTGGGGGATGACGTCCTCTCGTGGAACGGCTCGGCCCGCGTGGCCACCTTTTCCCACACGGGCAAGAGCAACTTCGCCGCGGTCGCCTACACCGGCACCGGGGAGTACCACCGCCTGCTCGTGAACCAGATCGGCAACTACAGCGGAAAGGTGCCGATCCCGTCGGGCACGCGGTACATCGCGGTCAATGCCGACGGGAACTGGACGATCAAGCTCCAGTAGCCGTGGCCTCCCGGACGGCACGGCCCAGCCACTCGACGAGTGGCCGCAGCTCCCGCCAGCAGGTCCGGACCTCGTCCACCAGTCGTGGGCTGGTGACGACGTCCGCGTCCTCGATCCACCGCAGGGCGGTCAGCGACCTGTGACGCAGGAGCTCGATGCGGGGGTGGTCCCTGGACCACCCCCGCGGGGCCGTCCGGAGCGTGTCGCCGCCCAGCTCCCAGCCCGCGCGGCGCAGCTCGTCCACGATCCGCTCCAGGCCGGGGCCGGTCCGGTCGTGGGCCACCGCCTTCCGGAACGCGGCCAGCGCGGCCGCGTCCATCCGGTACGTCCCACCGCCCACCCGGAACCCGTCCGCCGACACCTGGGCGTACCAGCCGGTCGCCTCGGCGACCCTGACGAACGCCCCCTGGTGCGTCTTGTACGGGCTCTTGTCCGCCGAGAACCGCACGTCGCGGTAAGGCCGGTACACCTTGGCCGGCCCGAACTCGTCGGCCAGCTCCTCGACCAGGGCCTCCATCGGCCCGCGCACGTTCGCCAGGTACTCCGCCTCGTGCGCGGCCCAGTACTCCCGGCTGGTGTCCAGCTCCAGCCCCTCGTAGAAGTCGACCGCGGCCATCGGGATGCCGGTGAACGCCATGGCCGCAGCGTATGACGCACCCTCGGCCGGTCTCGGGCCCCCCGATAATCCGTGGTTGCGCCGGGCGGCGAGAGCTAGCGTCGAGGCGATGCCTGACGAGATCTTCGACAACCCTCGCGTGGCCCGGGTCCACGACCCGCTCGACCCCGACCGCAGCGACCTCGACACCTATGTCGACCTGGCCGCCGAGCTCGGGGCACGGACGGTCCTCGACGTGGGCTGCGGGACCGGCACGCTGGCCTGCCGCCTTGCGAGCGAGGGCATCGAGGTGCTCGGCGTCGACCCGGCCGGGGCCTCGGTCGACGTGGCCCGCGCCAAGCCGGGCGCCGACCGGGTCGAGTGGGTCGTCGGCACGGCACCGGACATCGCCGCCGACCCGGACCAGCACGGCCGGTTCGACCTGGCCACGATGACCGCCAACGTCGCGCAGGTGTTCCTCACCGACGAGGAGTGGCTCGAGACGCTGCGCGCGATCCACACCTGCCTGCGGCCCGGGGGTCACCTCGCGTTCGAGACCCGCAAGCCGGCGGACCGCGCGTGGGAGCGGTGGACCAAGGAGCAGACGCGCCAGGCCGTCGTGGTGCCCGGCGAGGGACTGGTCGAGGAGTGGGTCCAGGTCACCCGGGTGGACGGCCCGTTGGTCACCTTCGAGTCGCCGACCATCTTCCACGCCGACGGGGAGCGGATCGACTCCACCTCGACGCTGCGGTTCCGCACCGAGGAGGAGCTCCGGGCCTCCCTTGACGACGCCGGGTTCGTGGAGGTGGACGTCTGGGACCTGCCCTACGCACCCGAGCGGGGCTGGCTGGTCATCGCCGCCGCCGGCGCGCGTCATACATAGACAGGGTTCTTCACAAGCCCTCCGACGTGGGTAAAGCCTGCTGGGCAGGACACCGAGGGAGGGCGCACCGTGAGCGAGGAAGTCATCAAGATCCTCACCGCCATCATCATCTTCGCCGTGGCTGTCGGCGCCGGGCTGCTGCCGCTGCGCATGGGAGCCACCAAGCGGGGTGACGTCATCCTCATGCTGGGGCTGGCGTTCGCCGGCGGGGTGTTCCTCGCCGGTGGCCTGGTCCACCTGCTCGTCGACGGCATGGAGAGCTTCGAGGAGCTCGGCATGGGCGAGGGCTTCCCGCTCGCGTTCGCCATCTGCGGGCTCGGCCTGCTCGCGGTGCTGCTCTTCGAGAAGGTCGCCGCCGCGGGCACCGAGGAGAGCACGGCCGTGAGCGCGAGCGGACGGCAGCCCTACCTGCTGCTCATCGTGCTGTCGGCCCACAGCGTCATCGCCGGCGCCTCGCTCGGCCTGCAGACGTCGGGCAGCGCGTTCCTGATGATCCTGCTGGCCATCCTGGCCCACAAGGGGTTCGCCGCCTTCTCCCTCGGCGTCAGCTTCATGCGCGGCGGCCTGGCCCGGCAGTCCTACCGCCGCCTCCTGCTCTTCTTCGCCTGCACCACCCCGGTCGGCCTGCTGCTCGGCACCCTCGCCTCGAGCGCGCTCAGCGGCACCGCCGCGCTGTGGTTCGAGGCGGTCTTCGACAGCCTCGCCGCCGGCACCTTCCTCTACGTCGCGACCATGGACCTCATGCACGACGTCTTCGAGGAGGTCAGCATCCGGGCGCGCAAGTACGCCGCCTCGTGCGTCGGCTTCGGGCTGATGTCGATGCTGGCGATCTGGGCGTGAGATGAGGAAGGCGGCGGCCGTCGTCGCCTGCCTCACCGGACTCGGGGGCGGCATCCCCGCCGTCTTCGGCATCGTCCACCTCGCCCGGTACGGCCGGGTCTGGACCTTCATGGGCCTCCCCACCTACGGGAAGGGACCACTGGAACGTGCGGGGGTGGAGACGTCGGTCCCGCTGCTGCTCGTCTTCCTCGCGATCTGTGTCGCCGAGGTCGTCCTGGGCTGGATGCTCTGGCGAAACCTCCGCGGGGCCGTCGTGCTGTCCTTCGTCCTGCTGCCGTTCGAGCTCCTCTTCTGGTGGGGCTTCGCCCTGCCGTTTGCCTCTCCCTTCGGTGTGGTGAGGACCGTGCTGGTCCTCGGTCACCTCCTCAGGCGTCGACCCCCGGCGCTCAGCGCCTGAGCGCCCACGCCCGACCCGCGCCGTCGCCGGGGCGTGTCACGTTCCGGGCCGCGCCTCCCCTCTCGGATGTGAGAGTGAAGAGGAGGAGGCCCGTATGACGCACCCGCCACCTGATCCGCCGACCCGACAGTTCCTCGAGCACCGGGAGCTGCTGTTCTCGGTCGTCTACGGCATGCTCGGCAGCGTCGCGGACACCGAGGACGTGCTGCAGGAGTCCTGGCTGGCCTGGCACCGCCGGGCCACCGCGGCGGACGCCGAGCCGGTGGAGCACCCGCGCAGCTACCTGGTGCGCGTCGCGGTCAACGCGGCCCTGGCACGGCAGGACACGATCCGTCGCCGGCGCGAGTCCTACCTGGGCACCTGGCTGCCGGAGCCGCTCCTGGAGGAGCCGGCCGAGGACACCGACACGCACGGCGGGGAGGCGCTGTCGCTCGCCCTGCTCGTCGTCCTGGAGACGCTGTCGCCGCTGGAGCGTGCCGTGTTCGTGCTCCACGAGGCGTTCGGCTTCCGGCACACCGAGGTCGCCGAGATCCTCGGTCGCAGCCCGGACGCGACGCGGCAGCTGGCCCACCGGGCCCGGTCGCACGTCCGGGCGCGGCGACCCCGGTTCCGCACCGAGCCGCGGGTGCACCAGGAGGTCACCGAGCGGTTCGTCGCCGCGGCCCTCGGCGGCGACCTGGGCGCCCTCATCGAGATGCTCGCGCCCGACGCCACCATCACCGTCGACGGCGCCGGCACCCCCGGCGCCCCGCGTCGGCCGGTCCGGGGCCGGGAGCGGGTGGCACGACTGGTCACCGGGCTCGCCGGTCGTGGCAGCGCCCGGGAGGTCCACTTCCAGAAGGTCAACGACGAGCCCGCCGCCGTCGTGTTCAGCGGCGACACGGTGATGGGCGTCATGGTCCTCGACCTCGCCCCCGGCGGGCAGCAGGTCCGCGGGATCTACGCCGTGTTCAGCCCCGACAAGCTCGCCCACCTCCGGTCCGACGCGACCTCTGTCCGCAAGGAGACGCCATGACCCCGAACCGGCCGACCACCACCCGGCCCCGGACCCACGGCGGGCTCCGTCCCGGTGACGTGGTGCCTCCCCGTGAGGTCACCACGCTGCACGGGGCCACCGTCCGGGTGCCCACGGCATCCGGGCTGACCCACCTGCAGTTCCGGCGGTTCGCCGCGTGCCCGATCTGCAACGTCCACCTGCGGACGGTGGCCCGCCGCCTCGACGAGCTCACCGCCGCCGGCGTGGCCGAGGTCGCCGTCTTCTACTCCCGGGCCGAGACGATGCAGCCGCACCAGGGCCGCCTGCCGTTCCCGGTGGTCCCCGACCCGGACCGGGTGCTCTACGACGAGTTCGGGGTCGGGATGTCGATCCGGGCGAACCTGCACCCGCGGGCGTGGACCGCCCCGCTGCGGCCGGCCACCTGGTCGGTCGTGACCGCGGGGCTGCGGGCCGGCGCCACGCCAGCTCTGCAGGGGGACAGGATCACCGGGCTGCCTGCCGACTTCCTGCTCGCGCCGGACGGGACGGTGCTGGGGGCGCACTACGGCAGGCACGCGAGCGACCAGTGGTCGGTGGACGACGTCCTCGACCTGGCGGCGATCGCCCCGGTGGCATCCGAAGGCGACGAACCCTCCACCGGAGGAGCCCCACGCCCTGCGGAGTGGGTCAGAGCACGCGCCGCGCGACGATCTCGCCGTCCCTGACCTCGCCCGTCGGCTCGAAGCCGTTCCTCAGGTAGAACCCCTCGGGCCCGCCGTGCCCCGGCACCCAGCTGACGCCGACGGCCGCGTGCCCGGCGGCCCGCATGTCGTCCAGCCAGATCCGGAGGGCCGTGCCGCCGATGCCGCGCCCCTGGTGGCGGCGGTCCACGAGGAACCGCCACAGGTAGGGCTCCGGGGTGTCCACGTTGACGGCGTCGGCGTACATGAGGAACCCGGCCGGCTCACCGTCCGCCTCGATCCCGAGGAGCACCGGGACGACCGGGTGGCCCTGCTCCGGCTCGGAGAACAGCGCGTCCCCGTAGGACTGCCACATCGGCGCGACGAACCGCTGCTGGGAGTAGTGGGTCCGCAGCCGTCCGTAGGCCCGGAAGCTCTCGTGGGTGATGGGGACGAGCCGCACCTGCTCGGGCCGGTCCCGGGGCCGGTCCCGCCAGGCCCGCCGCTCGTCGGCGGACATCGCGTAGGTGAGGTTGTCGTCATACGTCCCGCGCCACCAGTAGGACCTTGCGGTGAGCGACTCGAAGGTCATCCCGAGGCGTTCCAGCAACCGGGCCGAGGCGGCGTTGTCCTTGGACAGCTGGGCGAAGATCCGGTGCACCCCGATCCGGTCGACCAGGTCGTCCACGACCGCGGAGACCGCCTCGAGGGCGTACCCGTGCCCCTGGTGCTCCCGCGCGAGCGTGAAGCCGATCTCGGCGATGCCGCCGGGCTCGTCGATGCCGACGTAGATGTCGCCGATCATCCGCCCGTCGAGGGTGATCGCCAGCTGGGTGCCCCCGCCGCGGATGACGTCGGTGCGGTCCTCGTGCGAGGCGACCAGCTGCTCCGCGCGCTCCCGCGGGTAGGGCAGCTCCCAGTCCTGCATGGCGCGTCGCCGGTGGCGGCAACGGGTTTGGTGTAGCGGTGCACGAGGACCGGGACCGGCTCGGGGGCGGCGGGCGCCGGGTAGGTCTCGGGCCCCTCGTCCCGCCAACCGAGCCCCTCGTAGAACCGCCTCGCCCGGGTGTTGCCCGGCACGACGGCGAGCCACGCGGTCGGGTGCTCCTGGGCGATCCGGGCCTCGGCCGCCGCGAGCAGCGCCCCGCCGACGCCTCGCCGGCGAGCGGAGGCGGCCACGGCGAGCTGCACGACCTCGTCGGCGTGCACGATGACCATGCCGAGCACCTCGCCGTCCTCGTCGACGGCGACGAGGGTGGAGTCGGCCAGGGCCCGGGCCTGCCGGGCGAAGTACGCCGGGTCGCGGTGGGGGAGCAGCTCCTCCGGGACGTGCCCGTCGTGGCCGTCGTGCCAGGCGTCGTGCCACATCCGCGCGACCGCCTCGCTCTCCTCGGCCCTCGCCCGTCGGACGAGCGGCGCGGGAGGCCGGCGCACGGCATACCAGTGCTCGGTCGTGCCGGGGAGCCGGTCGAGCAGCACCCGGCGACCACCCGGGTGGTCGAACAGGCGGACCCCGTCGCCGAGGAAGACCGGGGCGACGAAGACGAGGACCTCGTCGAGCAGTCCGGCCTCCAGGCAGCTGCGGGCGGTCTCGGCGCCGAGGACGTTGACGTAGCGGTCCCCGGCCAGCTCCTTGGCGCGGCGGACCGCCGCGTGCAGGTCGGTCTCGACCTCGACTCCCGCGACCGGCTCGGCCGGTGGGTGACGGGTGAGGAGAACGGCCGGCCCGTCATACTGCCCGCCGAACGCGCCCTCGGCCTCGGTGTCGCGGTTCGGGTCGTCGCCGAAGAAGGTCCGACGGCCGATGAGCAGGCAGCCGACCTGGTCGACGAGCGCGTCCGCCGTGGGGCTCGGCTCGAACGTCAGCCCGTTCGTCCACTGCATGTCGCCACCCGGCCCGGCGATGAAGCCGTCCAGGGACATCGTCGCGGAGTACAGCAGCTTGCTCATCGGCGCCTCGCTCGGTCGGTTCTACCCATCCTGACCACCTGGGCACGCGGACGTCATCTGCGACGGACCAGGAACCATCGATCGACCCCACCGGGCGTGCGAGGATGCGGTGATGGGTGATCACGACTTGTTGCTCCGGCACGCGCACCGGTGGGCGGAGTCCAAGGGCCAGGTCCTGGACGAGAAGATCCTCGTGACGGTGCTCGACCTGCGTGACCACCACGACGAGCAGCGTCCCCAGGCCTGGCCGGCCGGGAGTGTCGAGCACCTGATGCTGGTGCGCTGGCCATCGCACGGCCCATCGGAGGTGCCGGAGCCGCAGGAACTGGTCGCCACCCTGGAGACCTTCTGGCGGTTCCTGCGGAGCACGGGCCGTATGGCGACGGGCTCGGCCGACATCAAGTCCCTCACCAAGGAGGCGCGCCGCGCGGCGCCGCACATGGCAGAAGCCTGCGCCGACCCCGCGCGGCACGGCGCGACGAAGTCGATCCTCGAGTACGGCGAGTCCATCGGGATCTCCCTGGACGGGGCCACGACGGTCGAGGAGCTCCAGGAGCGGTTGGACCAGGTGGTCGAGGCGTGGAACGCGCTGCCCGTGGACGAGCGTCGCCGACGCTCGCCGGGGCCGACAGCCCACCAGGGCAGCGCGCCGGGCCAGCGGGCTACCGGGATCGCGCAGGCGCTGACGGCCGGCGCACCGTTCGACCCGTCGATGTTCGACCAGCCGAGCTGGGACGACGGCCTCGACGAGGTCGACGACGAGCCCATGCCGCGCAAGGACCCGGGCGACGTGGCCCGCTCGGTCCAGCGGTCGCCGTTCGTCCAGCAGGTACTGCGCCTGGCGAACTGGGTGGGGGAGGGGCGGTCGGTCACCGCGACGGGGGTGCTCCGACTGAGCGAGGCGCGCGCGGCATACGAGGAGCTGGGGCTGCACACCTTCGACGAGCAGTACAGCCAGGACCTGTGGGGATGGACGACGGTCGCCGGGGTGGCACCCGAACCGCGCGAGGCCCTCGCCCGGATGCGCAGCGCTGCGGACCTGCGGAGCCTGGACCGGCTGTGGTCCGCGGCGGTCGCTGCCGGCCTGGTGGAGGTCGGGCCGTCCCGGGCGCGGCAGGTGCCGGTCGGGCGGCGCGAGACGGACGACTGGGTGCAGCTGGGGATGCTCTGCCTGGTCCAGCTCTTCCTGACGCTGCCGGGAGCGCGGGACGAGCCCCTGTTCCTCACCCTGCTGCTGCTCCTGACGCAGCACCGGGTGGATCTCCCCGAGCTCCGGGACTGGTGGCACCGGAGCCCACAGAACACGCTGAGCGAGGAAGCGTTCCAGCCGTCCACGCCGCAGGTGGCCTCCCGCCTGCGGGCCGCCAACGACGCCCTGGTCGATGGTGCCCTGACCGAGTTCGAGGACACCGGTGTCTGGAGGCGCGAGGGGGAGACGCTCCACCAGACGGACCTCGGCTACGAGTTCGCGATCCTGCTGGCGGCCATGAAGGACCAGGACCTCCTCGACGACTGACCGAGAGGCGCACCGTGTCCGGGGCGGTGTTGACCTCTCCGGTGGCGGACCGGGCTGCCGTGGGGTTCCCTCGGGCTGGTGCCGGTTGCGGCACGACCCCTACGAAAGGCGCATCCAGTGAGCCAGGTCATCGAGACCGTGGACGTCAACGTCCCCATCCGCACGGCCTACGACCAGTGGACCCAGTTCGAGTCGTTCCCGCAGTTCATGGAGGGCGTGGAGTCGGTGACCCAGGTGAGCGACACCCGGAACCGGTGGAAGGTCAGCATCGGCGGCGTGGAGCGCGAGTTCGTCACCGAGATCACCGAGCAGCACCCCGAGGAGCGCATCGCCTGGACCACCGTCGACGGTGACGTCACCCAGGCCGGCGTGGTGACCTTCCACCAGCTCGCCGACAGCACCACCCGGGTCACCATCCAGCTCGACTGGGACCCGCAGGGCCTGGTGGAGAAGGCCGGCGCCGTCGCCGGCGTCGACGACCGCAGGGTCAAGGGCGACGCCCAGCGGTTCAAGGAGTTCATCGAGTCCCGCGGGGCCGCCACCGGCACCTGGCGCGGCGACGTCCCGCGTGACTAGTCCTGACCCGCGCCGAACCGCGCGACCTGGGAGTCGTGGATCATCGTCGTCCACTCCCAGCCGGGCGCCGGTGAGGTGACCCGGGGGTCGTCGAAGGTGCCGCCGTCCCGGAGCGTGTGCACGTAGGCACGGTCCGCCCCGATGCGAAGGCGCGCCTCCCCACCCCGGCTCACCGAGCCGTGACCCGGGACCACGACCGCCACGTCGCCGGCCACCGCCGCCAGGGCATCGAGCCCGCGGAGGTGGTCGGCGACGGGGTCATTGTCGCCCCGCTGCTCGTCGAGCATCGGGACGAACACGTCGGAGAGCAGGTCGCCGGCGACCAGGACCCCGCTGTCGACGACGACCAGCGCGGCGTGGCCGACCGCGTGGGCAGGGTGCTCGACGACGCGGACCGCCGGCCCGTCCCACGGGACGGTCGTGGCTCCGGTGGGCAGGGGAGTGATGAGGCCGAACGGCTCCACCGGTATGTCGTCAGCCACCTCCTCGGGAAACGCGCCGGTCACCCGGGTCCGCCAGGCGGGGTCGGCGCGAAGGTCGCCCATGCACTGCGCGCACCGAGCCGTCCCGTAGCGCGGAGCGTCACCCAGCTCGTCGTGCCACAGGACGTGGTCCCAGTCCGGGTGCGTCGCGAAGCCGGCCACGACGGGCTGCCCCAGCTCGCGAAGGTCCGCGGCCAGGCAGGCCATCTCGGTCCCGGTGATCCCCGGGTCGACGACGAGGACGCCAGTCGGGCCCCGGACGACGACGGTGTTGTTGGCGAGGAGCTCGCTGTGGTGGACCATGACCCCCGGCGCGACCTGCGTCAGCATCCCGCGAGCCTAGGTGCGGATGCGTGGGTCGAGGAAGGCGTAGGCGATGTCGGCCGCGAGGTTCATCAGCACCGCGGCCGTGCCGGTGACGACGTAGAAGGCCATGACCGGGCCCGGGTCGACCCGGTTGAGCCCCTCGACGAACAGCGCGCCCATGCCCTTCCAGCCGAACACCGTCTCGGTGACGACGGCACCGCCGATGAGGCCGGCGAAGTTGAACGCCACGATGGTCGTGATCGGGATCAGCGCGTTGCGGAAGGCGTGTTTGATGATGACGACCCGCTCCGACAGCCCCTTGGACCGCGCGGTGCGGATGTAGTCCTGGCCGACGGCCTCGAGCATCGACGCCCGGGTGAACCGGCTGTACGTGGCGAGCGAGATCACCGTGACCACGATCGTCGGCAGGATCAGCTGGGTGCCCCAGTCCCACACGTTCGTCCAGAACGGGCCCTCGAAGTTCGGTGTCCCTGACCCGATCGTCTTGATCGGCCGGCCGAGCGGCACGGCCTCGAGGTAGAGACCCCAGTTGCGCAGCAGCTGGTCGCCCGCGGTCGCCATGGCGAACGTGAGTGCGCTGCCTGCCGCCACCCACGAGGCGACCCGCCGGTCCCAGCCGCCCCATGAGGACCGCGACGGCGAGGGAGACCCCGAGCATGAGGAACAGCCGCGGGTAGGTCGGCTCGACGATCCAGCCGTGGAACGCGAACCAGGCGACGACCCCGAGGCCGACGGTGCTCAGCGCGGCATACAGGACCCGGCGGTTCTGCAGGCCGGTGGTCAGCGCGGTGAGCGGGACCGCACCGGCGACGCCGATGAGTATGACGAGGGGCAGCCCGAGCGCGGGCTTGCGCCACCAGCCGACCTGGTCGAAGTAGAGCAGCGCGGCGAGGACGAACACCCCCGTCCCGCCACCGGTGACGAGACGGCGCTGGGCGTCGCCGCCCACGACCGAGCCCAGCGTGAACCCGGCCAGCGCGGCGATGCCGATCGCCGCCGACAGCGACACGGACGGCTCGGCGATCCACTCGTTGAACCGGATCGCGCCGTACTCCTTGAGCAGCACCGCCACCCAGAAGACCGGGAGCGAGAAGAACAGGAACGCGGTGAAGGTCATCGCGTAGTCGAAGCCGGAGTACTGCCGGATCGCCGCCAGGATCCACAGTGCGACGCCGATGACGATGGCCAGCAGGGTCGCCAGCGTCACCAGGCGCAGCGTCGACCCCGCGGCGTTGGTCAGGGCGGTGCCGATGGCGGCGCCGCGGGAGTCCGTGCCGAGGTCGCAGTTGAGGGCGAAGCACCGTCCGACACCGGTCAGCCACATCCAGTAGCGCTGGTACCAGGGCAGGTCGAGGTGCATCGCCCGGACCCGGGCCGCCATGAGCTCGTCACGGTTGCGGTCCCGGCTCTCCCGCAGGTCCTCCAGCGGGTCACCCGAGTACACCGTGAGCAGGTAGAGCAGGACCGGGCCGAGCAGCAGGATCAGTGCCGAGATCCCCACGCGGCGCAGGATGAATCGGATCACGGGCCGTCCTTCCAGCCTCCCGGTCCGGTGCACGGCGCATCGTCGCGGCGCCACAGCCGCCCCGGTTTCAGTCTGTTGCCTTGTCCCCGGCGTCGGCCCCGCACGCGCGGGGCCGGCACGGGTGTTCGGTGACCGTCGCCACCGTGACTCCCGGCGCCCGTCCACCACCCGGCGCCGGAGGAACGTCCCGGTTCGGGAACGTAGCAGCGCCCGGTGGTCAGGGGTCCTGGCCTGCTCCGTTGTGCCCGAACCGTGACGGACGTTCCCGTGCCGTGACGGACGTGACCGAACCGTGACCCTTCGGGCTGCCGGGTCGGTCAGAGGTCGCGGCGGCCGAAGGTGAGCACCGCAAGGCCGAGGACGGCGGCCACCCAGGCCACGGCATACAGGAGGTAACCGGTGCCGGGCAGGCCGGTGCCGAGGAAGGGGAACCCCTCCGCCTCGGCGAGGAAGAACCCCAGGGCCGGGTGCTGGAACGCCGACATCGCCCCGCGCCACAGGCCGTCCGTCGGCAGGACCAGCCGCGAGACGTCGCCCATCTGCGCCAGCGCCTGGTTGTCGAACGCCGCGCCGAGCCCGCCGACCACTCCGGCGATCCAGGTGGCGCCGAACAGGCCAACGGCGACGATCCCCGAGGCCATCGGCGAGATGACGGTCGACAGCAGCAGGGCGAGGGTGAGCAGGGTCGTGGTCTGCAGGGCCAGCAGCGCCAGACCTGTGAACGCCTGGGGCGGCCAGTACCCGACGGTCGCGTCGACGATGAAGAACTGCCCGAGCCCGGCGACGACGACGAACGAGCCGCCGAAGACCACCAGCCCGAGCCACTTGCCGACCACGACCGCGGAGCGCCGGACCGGCCGGGCCAGCACGGCGAGCGCGATACCGGACTCGACCTCGCCGGCGAGGGTCGGCCCGGCCAGGAACGCCGTGCCCAGCGCGGCGATGAGGCTGAGCCCGAACATCACCAGGTTGAGGATGGTGGACGCGGCGATGCGCGCCTCGAGGATGCCGAGGCCACCGAACTCGTCCGCGACCCGCGAGAAGCCCCAGGAGCCGAGCGCGAGCAGGACCACCGTCATCCCGAGCAACGCCCAGACCACCCGCCGCCGGGAGGCCTCGCGCAGCGTCAGCGCGGCCACGGTGAGCACGGTGCGGGCGGTCACGACGCCTCCTCCCCGGGGTGCCGCAGGATGTCGAGGAGCCGTTCCTCGAGCGTGACCCGGCTCGGCTCCACGGCGTGGACGTCGACGCCGAGGCCGACGAGGTCGGCGACGAGCCGGGGGACCGCGGTCGCCAGGTCGGCGCCGGGCGGGAGGACGACGGTGTGGACCTCGCCGTCGCGGACCACCTCGCCGGCGGCGGCCAACCGCTCGTATGCCGTGGCGCTCACCTTCCCCAGGCGCAGGTGGAGCTCCTGCCGGCCGAGGAGCTGGGCGAGGGTCCCCGACGCCGCGACCCGGCCGTGGTTGAGGATCACCACCCGGTCGCAGACGCGCTCCACCTCGCCGATGAGGTGCGAGTTGAGCAGCACGGCGACGCCACGTTCCCTGAGCGACCGGACGATGTCGCGCACGTCAGCGCGGCCCAGCGGGTCCAGGGCGCTGGTCGGCTCGTCGAGGATGACCAGCCGCGGCTCGGCGACGAGGGCCACGGCCAGGCCGAGGCGCTGCTGCATGCCCTTGGAGAAGCCGTGGACGCGGTCGTCGGCGCGGTCGGCCAGCCCGACGAGCCCGAGGGTCTCCCGCTGTCGCTCCCGGGTGACGGGCCTGCCGGACAGGCGGACGTGCAGGGTGAGCACCTCGGCGGCGGTGAGCCACGGCTGGTACCGGAACAGCTCGGGCAGGTAGCCGATCTCGCTTCTGGAGCCGGGGTCGGTCCCGGGCCTGCCCAGGAGGTGGACCTCTCCCGCGTCGGGGCGGACGAGGCCGAGGACCATCTTGATGACCGAGGTCTTCCCGGCGCCGTTCGGGCCGAGGAGGCCGACGACCTCCCCGCGGCCCACCGTCAGGGACACGTCGTGGACGGCGACCTGCCGGCCGTAGCGCTTGCGCAGCCCGGCGGCGTGGACCGCAGCGGTCTCGGGGGAGGCAGTGCTCTCGACGCTCATGGGCCTCCTCCTGTCCCCGTGGACCCGGCGGGCCCGAGACCGAGCATGGCCCGTCATACCGGGCCGGCGCACGTCCCCGCGCCGAACTCACGGCGACCTTACAGCGCCTCCCCAGCCCGCTTCCAGCGACACCGCGGTCCTGGGGCCATGAAGTGCGACCTGGACACGGATGTGTGGCCTGTGCAGCTGTTCGTAGGCGTGTCCAGGCGACGTTTCGCGACACTGGCGGAGCGGGGGTGCCGGGACGCGAGGCCATCACCGCGTGGTCGGCTCGGCGCCGCGGGGCGGTGCGTACGGAAGTGTGGGCGGAACACGCCTACGAACAGCCGGACAGCCCACGTAACCGTGCACCGCCCACGCAACCGTGCACCGCCCACGTGCCGTGCACCGCCCACGTGCCGTGCACCGCCCACGCAACCGTGCACGGGTCGCGTGGAGGTGCGGTGCACGGCTTGGGTCGCGGTGGTGGCGGGCGCGAGGTGATCTGCGTCACGAGACATTTGCGTCACCTTGACGTTCGCTATTTCGCTAAGGTAAGCCTTACCTTGTGACTTTCGCCCTCGCCGGCCACGACCTGCGGCTGTCCTACGACCGCAAGACCGTCGTCCACGACGCAGCGATCGACCTGCACCCCGGCCGGATCACCGCGCTCATCGGGCCCAACGGCTCGGGCAAGTCCACCGTCCTGCGCGCGATGGCGCGTCTGCACCGGCCGGACCACGGCCAGGTCACCCTGCCGGACGTCGGCGACGCGCAGTCGCTGCACCCCAAGGAGTTCGCGCGCCGGGTCACGATGCTGAGCCAGAACCGGCCCACCCCCACCGGCCTCACGGTGCGCGACGTCGTCCGGTTCGGGCGGCACCCCTACCGCACCCGGCTGCGCGGCACCGACCCGGACGGCCCGCGTGCCGTGGCGCACGCGATGACGGTCACCGGGCTGACCGAGATGGCCGACCGCCCGGTCGACGAGCTGTCCGGCGGCGAGCTGCAGCGTGTCTGGCTGGCCACCTGCCTGGCCCAGGACACCTCGGTGCTGCTCCTCGACGAGCCCACCAACCACCTGGACCTGCGCTACCAGGTCGAGCTGCTCGACCTCGTGTGCGAGCTGGCCCGCGAGCACCAGGTCGCCATCGGCCTGGTTCTGCACGACCTCAACCAGGCCGCCTCGGTGGCCGACCACGTCGTCCTCCTCGACCGGGGGCGCGTCCGCGCCAGCGGGTCGCCTCACGAGGTGCTCGACCCGGCGCTGCTCAGCGAGGTGTACGGCATCGAGATCGACGTGCACCTGCACCCGGTGAGCGGTCGGCCGACCTGCGAGCCGCGCAGCCGCCGCCTGGCGGTCGCCCCGGCCGTCGCGGCCGCCGGCTGACCCCCTCCCCACCAGACCCTGACCACCGACCACGGGCCAGGTGTGCCCGCCCCTGCACGAGAGGTTCCCTGCCGACCATGACCCGAACCCGCGTTCCGTTCGCCGGAGCGGCCGCCCTCCTCGCCGCCGGTGCCCTCGCCCTCGCCGGCTGCGGCACCACCGAGTCCCCCGAGGAGACGAACGCCGGAGGTGGCGACACCGACGGTGCCACCAGCGCGGCGCCCGCCGGCCCGGTGACCTACACCGACGAGCGCGGGGAGCACACGCTCGACGCCCCGGCCGAGGACGTCGTCGCGCTGGAGTGGGGTCTGACCGAGAACCTGCTGGCGCTGGGCGTGGAGCCCATCGGCCAGGCGGACGTCAAGGGCTACAACACCTGGAACACCTCCGCCCCGCTCGACCCGGACACCGAGGACGTCGGCATGCGCGGCGAGCCCAGCCTGTCCGCCATCACCGCCCTGGAGCCCGACCTCATCGTCACCACCACGGACGTGCCGGCCAACGTCATCGACCAGCTCGAGGAGATCGCCCCCGTCCTGGCGATGCGCGGCTCGGCCAGCGAGGACCCGCTGGGCTACATGCGCAAGACCGTGGAGACCCTGGCCGTGGCCACCGGCACCGAGGACCGGGCCGAGGAGCTGCTCGCGGAGTTCGACGCCAAGCTCGAGGAGGGCCGCCGGGCGGTCGAGGAGGCCGGCCTCGCCGGCGAGCCGTTCGTCATGGCCGACGGCTGGCTCTCCGGCGGCACCGTGTCGATCCGCATGTACACCCCCGGCTCGTTCTTCGGCGCCATCGGCGAGGAGCTCGGCATGGTCAACGCCTGGACCGAGGGCGGCGACCCCGACTACGGCCTGGCGCAGACCGACGTGGAGGGCCTGACCGAGATCGGCCCGGCGCAGTTCTTCTACATCGCCAACGACACCGAGGGCGGGGATGCGTTCACCGAGGGCCTGGGCGACAACCCGATCTGGCAGCAGCTGCCGTTCGTCCAGGAGGGCACCGTGCACCGCCTGCCCGACGGCATCTGGATGTTCGGCGGGCCGCTGTCCGCCGCGGCCTACATCGACGCGATCGTCGAGGCCATCAGCGGTTGACCAGCACCAGGGGCCCGGTGGGCGGGCCGGCCGTCGGCCTCCGCGTCGCGGAGGCGGACGAGCCGTCCCTCCTGCCGGGCTCTGCTCCCACCGCCGCGGTCTCGCCCCTCGGCCTGACCGCGGCCTTCGTCGGCCTGCTGCTCGTCGCGGCGGTCCTCGCTGCCGTGCACCTGGTCCAGGGCACCGGCTCGGTCGGCCTCGGTGACCTGTGGGCCCTGGCGACCGGCCAGGGCGCGGACGAGACCGCCGCGGTCCTCGTCGCCTCCCGGATGCCGCGCCTGCTCGCGGCCCTCATGGTCGGGGTCACCCTCGGCTACGCCGGCACGCTGCTGCAGTCCGTCTCCCGCAACCCGCTGGCCTCGCCGGACACGCTCGCCGTCAACGCCGGCGCCCACGTCGTCCTCGTGCTCGTCGCGGTCCTCGGGATCGCCGTGCCGTTCTACCTCGGGGGCCTCCTGGCCACCGTCGGCGGGCTCGCCGGCGCGCTCCTGGTGCTGCTCCTGGCCCGCGGGGGAGCGGACGGTCCGAGCCGGCTGATCCTCGCCGGCACCGCGATCACGTTGGGGCTGCAGGCCCTGGTGCGGGTCCTGCTCGTGCTCTACCCCAACGAGACGATGGGCCTGTTCGCCTGGGGCAGCGGCACCACCGTCCAGTCCGGCACCCGCGTCATCACCCTGGCCGCCCCGCTCGTCGTGGCCGGCATCCTCGTCGCCACCCTCCTGGCGCACCGACTCGACCTGCTCATGCTCGGCGACGACGCCGCGACGGTGCTCGGCGTGCGGGTCCGCCCCACCCGGGTCGTCGTCATCGGCGTCGGCGTCCTCCTCGCCGCGACCGCCGTCACGGTCGCCGGCCCGGTCGGTTTCGTCGGCCTGGCCGCACCGCTGCTGGCCCGCCTCGTCAGCCGCCGGGTCCCCGGCCTGGCACGCCACGCCGCCCTCCTCCCGTATGCCGGGATCATGGGGGCGGCGGTCGTGCTCGCCGCCGACGTGGTGCTGCGGTGGGTGGTCCCGTCCACCCGCACGACGGGGATCCCGACCGGCATCGTCACCACCGTCGTCGGGGCGGCGCTGCTCGTCTGGTTCGCCCGGCGCCTGCCCGACGGTGGTCCCGGCATCCGGCCGCGCACGGCCGCGGCGCTGTCCCGCCCCCGCACCCGGCGGGTCGCCCTGGTCATCGGCACCGCGGCCCTGGCCCTGCTCGTGGGGGCGCTCGTCGCGGCGCTGCTGCTGGGGGACCGGCTGGTGCTGCTCGGCGACGTGGCGAACTACCTGTCCGGCGTCGCGGGGCGCGAGGTGAACCTCGAGCTGGGCCGGCGCATCCCGCGGGTGCTCGCGGCGGTCCTCGCCGGCGCCGCCCTCGCGCTCGCCGGGACGATGACCCAGGCGGTGGCCCGCAACCCGCTGGCCGAGCCCAGCCTGCTCGGCGTCACCGCCGGTGCGGGGCTGGGCGCCGTGACCACGGTCATGCTCGTCCCGGGCGTCGGGATCTGGCCGATGGCCGGCGCCGCGTTCGCCGGGGCGGTCGTGGCCACGGCCCTGGTCTTCGTGCTCTCCTACCGGGCAGGCTTCAGCTCCGAGCGGATGGTCCTCGTCGGGGTGGGGCTGTCCGCGGGCATGGCTGCACTGACCACGCTGGTCATCCTCGTCACCGCGCCCTGGGACATGAACCTAGCGCTGACCTGGCTCAGCGGCACCACCTACGGCCGGTCGATGGACCAGCTCATCCCGGTGGCGCTGGCGCTGCTCGTCGTCACCCCGCTCGTCGTGGCCCTGCACCGGGACCTCGACGTCGTCGCGCTCGACGAGGACACCCCGCGGGTGCTGGGCGTGCACCTCGACCGGCGCCGGGTGCTGCTCGTCTCCGCCGCGGCGCTGCTCACCGCCGCCTCGGTGTGCGCGGTCGGTGTGGTCGCGTTCGTCGGGCTCATGGCCCCGCACGCCGCCCGCGCCCTGGTGGGCGCACGTCATACGAGGGTCGTCCCGGTGTCCATGCTGCTGGGTGCCCTCCTCGTCTCGCTGGCCGACACCGCCGGCCGCACCCTGCTGGCGCCGCTGGACATCCCGGTCGGGGTGGGCACGGCGCTGCTGGGCACCCCCTACTTCGTCTACCTGCTCTGGAGGACCCGTGGCCACGACTGAGACCCGCACCCACGCGCCGTGGCGCGTGTTCGAGGTGACCGTGGCGGCGGTCGAGCGGCTGTCGCCCAGCTTCCGGCGGTTCACGCTGATGGGGGAGGACCTCGAGCACTACGCCGACCTCGGGCCCGACGCGCGGGTCAAGGTGCTGCTGCCGCTGCCCGAGTCGGGGTACGCCCACCTGCCGCGCACCGAGCCCTGGTTCGAGGCGTGGCGGTCCCTGCCCGAGGAGCAGCGCAACCCGATGCGGACCTACACGACGCGGGCGGTGCGGCGTCCCGGCGGGCCGGTGCCGCCGCGGCACGGGTCGGGCACCGAGGTCGTCATCGACATGGTCGTCCACGGCGACACCGGGCCGGCCACCCGCTGGGCCCGGCGCGCCGAGGTGGGTGCGCCGCTGGCGCTGCTCGGTCCCGACCTCCGCTCGGAGGGCCCGCACGGCGGGGTCGAGTTCCGCGAGCCGCCGGCCGGCGTGCCGCTCCTGCTCGCCGGTGACGAGACCGCGGTGCCGGCGATCACCTCGATCCTGGAGCGGCTCCCGCAGCAGGCGACCGGCGCGGCGCTGCTCGAGGTCCCCGAGGACGGCGACCGGTGGGAGGTCGCCGCCCCGCCCGGGGTGGAGGTGACCTGGCTGGCCCGCAACGGCGTGCCGCACGGCACGCACCTGGTGCCCGCCGTCGAGCGGGCGGCGGCCCGGATCCGGCCGCCCCGGAGGCTCACCGTCGAGCTGCCCGAGGTCGACGTGGACCGGGAGATCCTCTGGGAGGTCGCCGAGGCCCCGCCGACCTGCGACGTCTACGCGTGGCTCGCGGGGGAGGCCGCGGTGATCCGCACCCTGCGCCGGCACCTCGTCGGCGAGCTGGGCATCGACCGGTCCTGCGTGTCGTTCATGGGCTACTGGCGGGCCGGGCGCGCCGAGGGCTGACGCCGCCGCTCAGCGGTCGCCGCGCCGCACCAGGCCGCTCTCGTAGGCGTGGATGACGATGTGGACCCGGTCGCGCAGGCCGAGCTTGGCGAGGATGCGCCCGACGTAGGTCTTCACGGTCGGCTCGGCGAGGTACAACCGGGCGGCGATCTCGGCGTTCGTCGCACCACGGGCGACCTCGGTCATGATGGCGCGCTCCCGCTCGGTGAGGGCTGCGAGCGAGTCGTCCTCGCCGACGTCGGGAAGGTCCGCCGCCACGTGCTCGAGCAGCCGCCGGGTCGTCGAGGGCGCGATGACCGCGTCCCCGGCGTGCACGGTCCGGATGGCGTCGAGGACGTCCTCGGCCGGGGCGTCCTTGAGCAGGAAGCCGCTTGCACCGGCCCGGAGCGCGGCGAAGGCGTGCTCGTCGAGGTCGAACGTGGTCAGCACCAGGACCCGGGGCCCTCGCGGGTGCCGGGCCAGCAGCTCCCGGGTGGCGGCGACGCCGTCCAGGCGCGGCATCCGGACGTCCATGAGCACCACGTCGCACCGCGTGCTGTCCACGAGCTCCAGCGCCTCGTGCCCGTCGGCGGCCTCGGCGACGACGCGCATGTCGTCCTGGGCGTCGATGATCATGGCCAGGCCGGTGCGCACCAGCGCCTGGTCGTCCACCAGGAGAACCCGGATCCCGTCGGTCACGACGGCGTCCTGACGTCGGCGGTGATGGGCAGCTCGGCCTCGACGGCGAAGCCTCCCTGGCGCCGGGGCCCGGCAGTGAGCCGGCCGCCCACGAGCTGGACCCGCTCGCGCATCCCGAGCAGACCGCGCCCGCCCCCGTCGGCCGGACGGGGGCCGTCGGACGTGCCGGTGTCGGTCACGCGGATGGTCAGGGCGGCCGCGGTCCAGGTGAGCACGACCTCGGCGTCGGCCTGCGGGCCGGCGTGCTTGACGACGTTGGTCAGCGCCTCCTGGACCAGCCGGTATGCCGCGAGGTGGGCGGCGCGGTCCAGCGGCCGGGGCTCGCCCTCCACCCGGAGCCGGACCGGCTGACCGGACGCGCGGACCCGCTCGACGAGGTCCGGGAGGTCGTCGAGCGTGGGCTGCGGGGCGTTCTCCCCGATGCCGCTGTCGGCGCGCAGGACGCCGAGCAGGGCGCGCATGTCGGTGAGCGCCTCCCGCCCGGTCTCCGCGACCGTCGCGAGCACCCGGCCCGCGGCCGCGGGGTCCCGGTCGGCCACGTAGCGGCCGGCCTCGGCCTGGCGGACCATCACCGACAGGGAGTGTGCGACGACGTCGTGCAGCTCGCGGGCGATGCGGGCCCGCTCCTCCGCGGCAGCCCGGCGGTCCCGCTCCTCCCGGTCGGCCTCCGCGGCCCGGGCGCGCTCGGCCAGCGCGGCCACCTGCTCGATCCGCAGCCGCCGGAACCGGCCCAGGGCCCAGGCGGCCAGGACCGTGGCGAACGAGAGCCCGAGCAGGAGCAGCAGGTCGGCCGCCCCGAGACCGGTGCCCGCCGTGACGCACCGGACGGCGGCCACGACGGCGCCCAGGCCGCCGACGACCAGCGACAGGGTCGGCCACGGGGGATCGGTGTGCGCGCTGACGGTGTAGGCCACGACCAGGTAGCCGAGGCTGGACGGCAGCAGGACCGCCGAGTACGCCGACCCGGCGGGGTCGGTGAGGAGGGGCGAGAGCGCCAGGACCAGCTCCGCGCCGGCCACCACGGCGAACGCGGGAACGGGCGCCCGCCGCCGGGCGGCGACGGCGACGTGCAGCACGACGACCGCGCCGAGGAGGGCCCACGTCCAGGTCGTCCCGAGGCCCGCGTCGAGGGCGAGCTGGACCGAGCTCGGGGCGACCACCGCGGCGAGGGCCACGGCCAGGCACGCGTCGACCAGCCAGACCCGGCCGCGGAACCAGCCGTCGATCCGGTCGACCAGGCCGGGTCGGGGAGCACCGTCCATGCCCTCGACCCTACGAGCCCGCTCCGGTGCCGGCCCAGGTCCTGCGGTATCGCGCGCGTCATACCGGGGTCGTGAGCCCGCGATCCGCGCGGACGATGTGCCGGCTGGGCGCCGGGGCGGAGCGTGGACGGCATGGAAACCGACCAGCTGACCACCGACCGTCCCCGCCCGCACGTCTCCGACCCACCTGCCCCGTCCCGGCGCCTCGTCGCCGCGGCGACGGCCTGGTCGGCCGTCGCCGTCGCCCTGGGCCTCTGGTGGCTCCTCGCCCCCGCCGCCTACCCGCTGGGCCCCAGGCTGTCGGAGGACCCCTCCGGGCTCGTCCAGCTCGTCCCGCGGGCGGTGGTCGCCACCACGCTGCTGGTCCTCGGCGTCGCCGGCGCACCGCTCGCGACCGGGCTCGGTCGGGTGACGGGCGACCGCCGGGGCCGCAGAGCCCTCCTCGCCGCCGGCGCCGGGTATGCCGTGGTGCTCGTCGTGCTCGTCCCCGACGTGCAGGTGCTCGCGGTGCTGGGGTACCTCGTCGCGCTGTCCGCGCCGCTCGTGGTCGTCGCCCTGCTGACGGCGGGCGCCAGGCGGCACCCGCGCAACCTGATCCCGCTGGCGGTCATCGGTGCGGCCGTGCTCGTCGGCGTCCTCACCGGCCACATCGGCGCGCCGACCCTGGAGCTGCTCGGGGAGATCCGGGACGGGTTCGGGCGCGTGGGCCTTCGGCCTGTCGTCCTGGCGGTGCTGGTGGGCGGGGGAGCCCTGTTCGGCCTGCTCACCCTGTCCGCGGCCGGGCGGCGGGAGGCCTGCTCGCCGGAGCGGGCGGCCCGGCTCGACCGGTGGGGCCGCGTCGCCACCTACGTGGCGGCGGCCAGCCCGGTGCCGTATGCCGCGGTCCGGATGACCTGGCTCACCCCCTGGCCGCAGGGCGCCCCCGGCGGGGCCGAGGCCATCGACCCTGGGATCCGGGTCTTCGGGCTGCTGCTCGGCCTGGCCGCGGTCGGCGGCGCCGTCCTGACCCTGGGCCTGGTCCGGCCGTGGGGTGAGGTGTTCCCCTCGTGGTTGCCGCGCCTCCGCGGGCGACCCGTGCCGGTCACTGCCGCGGTGCTGCCCGCGACGGTCGTGTGTCTCGCACTGCTCGCCTCGTCCGTCTCCCTGGTGATGCTGGCGGTCGCCGCCGACGCCGGGTGGCTCGTCGCGGCCATCCCGGCCCCGGTGTGGGGGCCGGCCCTCGGCCTGGCCACCTACGCCTACTACCGGCGCCGGACCGCCGGCCGCACCGCAGCGGGCTGACCCCGGAGGTGGATCGTGATCGTCCTGACCTGGCTGGGCCGTGTGGCTGCGTTCGTCGTCGGGCTGGTGACGGCCCTGGCGAGCGCCCTGCTGGCCACGCTCCTGGCCGCGTCGGCCAGCACCGAGCCGGCGGTGTTCCTCACCGTGGGGCTGGCGGTCGGACTCGGGACCTGGGTGCTGGTCTGGCTGGCGCTCCGCCAGTCCGCCGCCCTCGGCTCGCGCCCGGTCGCGGGCGCCGGCGCCCTGGTGGTGCTCGGCCTCCTCGCCTCCACGCTGGTGCCCCTCGAGGACGCGGTGGGCGCGACCGGTCTGCCGCCGGGAGCCGGGGTGTGGCGCACACCCGACGGTGGTCGCCTCGCGCACGGCGTGGTCCGCGCGGCGGAGGCCACCGGGGCGCCGGTGGTCCTCCTGCACGGCGGGCCGGGGATACCGGACACGGCACAGCTCCTGGAGGTCTACGGACCCCTCGCCGTGCTCGGTCACGACGTCTGGGCCTACGAGCAGCGCGGCGCCGGCCGGTCCAGCCGGCTGGCGGACCCGAGCGGCTACGGCGTCGAGCTGGACGTGGCCGACCTCGAGCTGGTCCGGCAGCGCATCGGCGCCGAGCGGATGATCCTCGTCGGCCACTCCTACGGCGCCTACCTCGCCTCGGCCTACATCGCCGAGCACCCGGAGCGGGTGGAGCGGCCGGTCCTCACCTCGCCCGGCGACCTCGACCCGGCCCGTGCGGCGGGCAGCCCGCTGGACAGGCTGTCCCCGTCGCAGGGCTGGGAGGTCTACCGGGAGGTGCTCAGCCCGCGCGCGCTGCTGACCTACGCCCTCGTGCAGGTGAACCCGGCCGCGGCCCGGGCCCTCGCCGGGGACAAGGAGGTCGACGCACGCCAGGACCGGGTGGTCTCGGCCGCCTCCCCGGGCCTGCACTGTCCCGGCGCGCCCGAGCGGGAGATCCGGGGGACCGGGTTCTACGCCAACACCGTGCGGAGCGCGTGGCGCCGGCCTCCCGATCCCGACCTGCGGGAGCGACTCGGCCATCCCGACATCCCCGTCCTGGTCATCACGGGGGAGTGCGACTACCTCGACCGGCGGGCCGCGGCCGGCTACCTCACGGCATACCCCGACAGCCGGCTGCTCCACCTGCCGGGCGCCGGGCACGACCTCTACCTCGACCAGCCGGAGGCGGTCCGGGCCGCGGTGAGCGACTTCCTGCGGGGCCGGCCGGTCCGGGGCGTCCTCGACGAGCCGTCCCGGCCCCCGGCGAACGACCGACCCTGACCGAGCACCCGACAGAACCGGAAGATGGCCGGCCCGGCAGCCGGTGGGGGCGCGGGAGCAGGTCGCCGCCTGGGGCTGTGTTGTGCCCGCCTCAGGAGGGCAGCACGTGGAGGTAGACCATCAGGTAGTGCAGGATCGCGCCGACCAGCACCAGGGTGTGCCACACCTCGTGGAAGCCGAAGACGCCCGGGCGCGGGTTGGGGCGCTCGACGACGAAGATGACGAACCCGACGCTGTACGCGAGCCCGCCCGCGGCCATGAGCCCCAGGGCCCCCGGCTCGAACGCCACCCCGGACCCGACGAGCAGCACCGGCAGCCACCCCAGCGCGATGAACAGCGTGTTGGTGACGTACTTCGGCAGGTTGCGCCACACCGAGCGCAGCACGATCCCACCGATCGCCACCGCCCAGACGACGCCGAGCACGGTCCAGCCGTAGGTCGTCGGCACCAGGACCACCACCATCGGTGTCACGGTGCCGGCGATGAGGAAGAACACCGACGTGTAGTCGAGGGTCCGCAGCACGCTGTTGACCCGGGGCGTGGAGTCGATGCCGTGGTGCAGCGTGCTGCACACGAACAGCGTCACCAGCGACAGCCCGTAGATGCTCAGCGCCACGATCTTGGCGACGTCACCCTGCTCGGCGGCCTGGACCACGAGCAGGGCCGCACCCGCGAGTGCCAGGCAGCTGCCGAACAGGTGCGAGACCGTGTTGTAGCGCTCGTCGGTGATGTGGACGCTGCCGTCCCGGCTCCGTGGCGGGCTCTCCATGCCCGACAGGGTAGGGAACGCCGCGCCGACGGGGGCCGTCGCCCCGCCGTATGACGCAGCGCGCCCCGGCGCCGCACGCGTCGGTCGACACGTGGGCGCCGGGGCGTGGCGTGGTGGTGGTGGTGCGGGTCAGCCGCCCAGCGGCGGGATGACGTCCGGGTTCTCCTCCAGCCACGCGGCGACGCCGCCGGCGGGGTCACCCTCGTACTGGTTGACGACCATGTCCTCCAGGGAGCCGTACTGGTCGTCGTCGAGCTTGATCTGGCTGATCCACTCCGCGACCTCCGGGAACTCCTCGGAGAAGCCCTTGGTCGCCAGGAAGTGCAGGCCCTCCGACTCGCCGAGCGCACCCTCGGGGTCCTCGAGGTCCTTGACCGGGAAGGAGCTGTTGGCCCAGAACGGCCGCCACAGGGTGACGACGATGTCCTCCTGGTTGTCGACCGCCTCCTGCAGCTCGGCGAGCATCGCGGTGGTGGACGACTCGGCCAGGGTGTACTCGTCCTCCAGGCCGTAGGTCGGGATGACGCTCTCCTTGGTGACCCGGGTCAGGCCGGCGCCCGGCTCGATGCCCACGATGCGCCCGCCGAACCGGTCACCCTGGCCCTGGAGGTCGGCGATCGAGTCGACGTCGACGTACTCCGGGACCGCGATGGTCAGCTTGGCGTTGTCGTAGTAGGTGCCGAGGTCCTCGATGTCCTCGCCGTACTGCTCCATGTAGTCGACGTGCGTCACCTCGGGCCAGGCGGAGGGGTAGATGTCGATGTCCCCGTTGGCCAGGCCGGTGTAGAGGATCGCCGCCTCGGTGATCTCCTGGTGCTCGACGGTGTAGCCGGCGGCCTCGAGCTGGTTCTCCAGCAGGTAGGCAGTGCTCAGCCCGTCGGTCCAGGAGGGGATGTAGCCCAGGACGATGGTCTGGTCGCCCTCGGCGTCCCCGCCGGCACCGGCCTCACCGGTGCTGCCGGTGTCGCCGCCCTCGGATCCCATGTCGTCGCCGTTGCTGCCGCAGGCGGACAGGGCGAGACCCGCGACCAGGGTGGCCGCCAGCGCGGTGGTGCGCCTCGTTCGGGTGATCTTCATTGCTTTCGTTCCTTCCCTCGGTTGTTCCGGGTCGCCCCGGTCGAGCACTTCGGTTCGGTTCGGATTGCGGGCGCAACCCCCTCGCTAGACGGCCTGGCCCATCGCCCCCTTCCGGCCCGCGGCCACCTGGTCGCCGTCGGCGGAGCCGGCAGCGGCCTCGACCGCCTCGCTGCGGGCGCGCGCCCGGCGCGACCCCAGCAGGTCACGCAGCGAGCCCTTCGAGGCGCCCGGGTGGCCGATGGCCGCGGTGATGCGGTCCAGGTAGATGGCGAGGACGACCACGGCGAGGCCGGCCTCGAAGCCCAGCCCGACGTTGAGCCGGGAGATCGAGGTGACCACCTGACCGCCCAGGCCGCCGGCGCCGACGAGGCCGGCGATGACGGCCATCGACAGCGACAGCATGATCACCTGGTTGACGCCGGCCATGATCGTCGGCATCGCCAGCGGCAGCTGGATGCCGCGGAGGATCTGGCCGGGGGAGCTGCCGAACGCCTGGCCCGCCTCGACGGTCTCCCTGTCCACCTGGCGGATCCCCAGCTCGGTGAGCCGGACCCCCGGCGGCAGGGCGAAGATGATCGTGGAGACGACGCCGGGGACCACGCCGATGCTGAACAGCGTCACGGCCGGGACCAGGTAGACGAAGGCGGGCATCGTCTGCATGAAGTCCAGCACCGGCCGCACCACGGCGCTCACCGCGTCGGAGCGGGCCGCCAGGATGCCGACCGGGATCGCGATGACCACGGCGACCACGGTGGCCACCAGTGCCATGGCGAGGGTGAGCATGGCGTGCTCCCACATCTCCATGCCCACGACCAGGCCCATGCCCACGACGGTGAGCAGCGCGAAGCGCCAGGACCGGATGACGAAGCCGATCAGCGCGAAGACGACCACGGCCAGCACGGGCGCGGGGAGCAGCAGCAGGTCGGTCAGGCCCTCGGTGAGGAACTCCAGCCCGGCGGCCAGGCCGTCGAAGACCGCGTCGAAGGTGTCCTTGACCCAGTCGAAGCCGGTCTCGAACCAGTCGCCGACCGGGATCTTCGGGATCAGCGGGTCGTCGGTGCTCTGGCTCACGCGGTCACCTCCGTCGGAGCGGTGTCGTCGGAGGGCGCCCCGCCGTCCGGTTCCTCCGGTGGCGCCTCGGGGACGGGACGGGTGCTCAGGGCGCTGAGCAGGGTGACCCGCGGGATGATCCCCAGCAGCCGGTCGCCCTCACCGACCACGGCCAGCGGGCACCGGTGCTGGGCGGAGTCGCCGATGAGCTCGTTGAGCGGGGTGTCCGGGCCGACCCGCGGCACCTCCCGGTCGAAGGGCAGCGTCTCGGTGCCGGCGTTGAGCGCGTCGGCCACGGCGTCCTCCCAGACGATGCCCTGCAGGGAGCGGTCGCGGCCGACGACGAACAGCACCGGCGTCTGGTGCTCGCGCATGAGCTTGTGCGCCGCGCGCGGTCCCGCGGTCGGGCCGACCACCGCGACCGGGTCCTCCATCACCGTCGCGGCGGTGAGCACCCGGGAACGGTCGACGTCCTCGACGAACTGCGCGACATACGGGCTGGCGGGCTGGTTGAGGATCTGCTCGGCGGTGCCGATCTGCTCGATCCGCCCGTCGCGCATCATCGCGATCCGGTCGCCCAGCCGCATCGCCTCGTTGAGGTCGTGGGTGATGAACAGGATCGTCTTGTCCAGCCGGGACTGGAGCTCGAGGAGCTGGTCCTGCATCTCCTTGCGGATCAGCGGGTCCAGGGCGCTGAACGCCTCGTCCATGAGCAGCACGTCGGTGCCCGCGGCGAGGGCGCGGGCCAGGCCGACCCGCTGCTGCATGCCGCCGGACAGCTCCCCGGGCAGGGAGTCGGCCCAGCCGCCGAGGCCCACCATCCGCAGGGCCTCCTCGGCCCGCCGCTCCCGGTCGGCCTTGTTCACCCCCTGGACCTTGAGCCCGTAGGCCGCGTTCTCGCCGACGGTGCGGTGCGGCAGCAGCGCGAAGTGCTGGAAGACCATGCTGATCCGGGTGCGCCGGACCTGGCGGAGCTCGGCGGGGGAGAGCCTGGTGATGTCCTGGTCCCCGACGTACACCGAGCCGCTGGTGGGCTCCAGCAGGCCGTTCACCATCCGGATCAGGGTCGACTTGCCGGACCCGGACAGGCCCATGACGACGAAGATCTCCCCCGCGTCGACCGAGAAGCTCGCGTCGATCACCGCGGGGGTCAGCCCCTCCCGGCGCAGCTCCTCTCTGGTCGCGCCGGCCTGCAGACGGCGTACCGCCCGCTCCGGTCGGCGTCCGAAGACCTTGTACAGACTCTCGGCTCGGATGACAGCCACAGTGCTCCAGGGGTCGGGGACTCGGGTCAGTGGACGAGCGGCGGCCTCGGCAGCCCGCCGGTCGCACAAAACATCAAGTTTAGGCAAAGAGCCTTGTGCGGGGTTCGCGCCGGGGTCACGGGTCGACAACGATTCCGGGCCGGCCGCCGGGCACCGCGGTCACGACTGCCCGCAGAACTCGGGCCGCGCGTACTGGTCGAGCGCGGACTCCACCGCCGGCGGGATCGGCACCGGGCCGCCGACCACGACGATGTAGCAGGGCAGGACCTCCTCGAGGAATGCCCGGGTCGCCGGCGGGATCCCGTTCCGGCGGACCAGCAGCAACGGGCCCAGGTCCATCGTGGCCGGGCCGACCGCCAGCGCATCGGGGTAGTCCTCACCGGAGGCGATGTACACCGCCACGGTGTTGGTGAAGTCCCAGCCGGCGAACTGGGCCACGGCCACGGCCGTCTCGTAGCGGTTGGCCCCCCCGACGCGGAGCGTCCCCCCGGCGGCCGGGCCGAGCTCGGTGTGGTCCGGGACGCGGCGGGCCTGCGGGTCCTTGACCCGCTCCCGGGTGGTGTCCCCGGCGTCCGGCTCCGGTCCGGACTGGCCGGCGGCCGTGCCGGCCACCAGCCCACCGGCCAGCGCGGTGGCGAGCAGAGCGGCGGTGAGAATCCTGGGGCCCATGGTCATCCCTCCCCGTCCCCGGTGGGCGGCGACCGTCGGCGCCCGGCTGCAGGACCTGGGGGGAGCCTAGGGCGCACGCGAAACGGCGCGCCAGCACCGTGCGGGCGCGCCGTCGGATCCGCGGGCCGCGGTCAGAGGCCGGCCGAGGCCGCGGGGGAGTAGGTGAGGGCAGTCGGCGTTGTCGGCGCCGGGGCCGATCCGGACCGCCTCGGCGGTGCACTCCAGGTCCTTGTTGTGGAGGCAGTCCGCGCGCGCTGGCAGGCGCCGACGTGGGAGACCACCTTGTCGAGACCGCCCTTGACGCCCGGGGGATGAACGTCGCGCAGCTGGCCTCGGTGCCGGTCGAGGAGATGGTCACCGCGGCGGCGTGGCACTCGTGGTCGTGGTTGTAGGAGCAGCCGTCCACCGAACACTCGGCGACGGGGGGCAGTTCCATGAGCGTGGTCATCGTGACCCTCCAGGTCCGTCGCAACTCGCCCGTGTGAGGGGCCGGAGCCAGCCTCCGTCCCGCAGGTCGAGGCCAGCGGCGGAGGAGCCTGTTAGGACAGCCTTCGCAGGTCGGCGACCTCGTCGCACCAGGCCTCGAAGAGCTCCCGGTCGTGTCCGACGGTGAGCACGCCGAGGTCCTGCACCTCCCGGGCATCGCGGACGACCTGGGCGAACATCGCGGTGCTCGCAGCGTCGAGGGAGGCGGTGGCCTCGTCCAGGAGCAGGTAGCGCGGCTGGCCGACGAGCGCGCGGGCCAGGGTGGCCCGCTGCAGCTGCCCGTCGCTGACCTCGTCGGGTCGGCGGGGGAGCAGGTGCCGGCCGAGCTGGACGAGGTCGGCCACCTCCCCGACCTGGGCGTCCGGTCGCCGCACGCCGGCGGCCAGGAGGGGCTCGGCGATGATCTCGCCGACGGTGAGCCGGGGGTCGACCGCCCGGCGGGGGTGCTGCAGGACCAGGCCGATGCGCCGCCGCAGCCCGGCGGGTACCTGGAAGCGGGTCCCGGTGACGACCTGCCCGTCCAGCTCGACGTGGCCGGACCTCGGCCGGTCGAGCAGCGCCAGCACCCTGACCAGCGAGGTCTTGCCGCTGCCGGACGGACCGAGCAGCCCCAGGATGCGGCCCTGGTGCACCTCGAGGTCGACCCCCTCGAGCACCACCCGCCCCCCGCGCGCGATGGTGACGTCGACCGCCCTCAGCACGTCCCACCGCCGGCCGGTGGTGCCACGACCGTCGCCGGTATGCCGGTGGGCCGGCTGGTCGCGGGACCCGCGGCCAGGTCCTCGGCCCGGTGGCAGGCAGTGCGGTGGTCCCCGTCGCTCCCCGGCGCGGGTCGCAGCGCCGGCAGCTCGGCGCGGCACCGGTCGACGAACAGCGGGCAGCGGTCGGCGAACGGGCAGCCCCCGTGCACGTGGCCCACTGCCTGCGGCGGCTCACCCGCGAGCGGTCGCAGGCCGTGCCGGGGCAGCGCGGCGAGGAGGGCCGCGGTGTACGGGTGCCGCGGGTGACCCAGCACCCGGGCGGACGGTCCGGTCTCGACGGTGTGCCCGGCATACAGGACGGCGACCCGGTCGGCGAGGTCCTCGGCCAGGCGCAGGTCGTGGGTGACGACGAGGACGGCCCGGCCCTCGTCGGCCTGGCGGCGCAGCTCGGCGGCGGTGGTCGCGGCCCGGTCCTCGTCCAGACCCGCGGTGGGCTCGTCGGCCAGCACCAGGCACGGGTCGCCCATGAGCGCGGCGGCGTTGGCGAAGCGCTGCAGCTGCCCGCCGGAGAGCTGGTGGGGGTACCGGCCCAGCAGCTCCTCCTCGGCCCCGAAGCGGGCGAGGGCGGCGCGGACGACCCGCTCGGCGGACGCCCGTCCGTGCCCGAGGGCCCGGGCGGTCTCGCGCAGCTGGGACCCGACCGTGCGGACCGGGGTGAGGGCGGTCGCCGCGCCCTGCGGCAGGTGGGCGATGCCACGCCCGCGGAGCCGGCGCCGGTCCCGCTCGGACAGGCCGAGGAGGCTGACCGGCTCGCCCCCGGAGCCGGGCGGATGAAGCACCGCCTCGCCGCGGACCTCGGCCCGGGCCGGCAGCAGCCCGAGCAGGGCGGTCAGGGTCATCGTCTTGCCGGCACCGCTCTCACCGACGACGGCGAGGACCTCGCCCGGGGCGACCGAGAAGGAGACGCCGTGGAGCACCAGGTGGTGCCCACCGTCCCGGCGGGGCAGCCGCGCGCCGAGGTCGCGGACCTCGAGGACCGGTCGCCGGGTCACAGCGCCCGCTCCCTCGGCCGGAGCAGCGCCGCGGCGCCGGAGACCGCCAGCGTGACGACGACCAGGGCCAGCCCGGGCCAGAACGCGGGCCACCAGTGCCCGGCGAACACCGCGACCTGGGCGTCCTGGATCATCGCGCCGAGCGAGGGCAGGTGCGGCGGCATCCCCAGGCCCAGGAAGCTCAGGGCCGACTCGTGCCAGATGGCGTGCGGGACCATGAGCACCGCGGCGAGCAGGGCGCGCGAGGCGACCTGGGGGAGGACGTGCCGCATGGTGACCCGCCACCGGCTGGCGCCGCCGACGATCGCGACGTCGACGAAGTCCCGGCCCTGCACCGACAGCATCTCGGCCCGGACCAGCCGCGCCGGCGTCGTCCAGTGCGTCAGCGCGATGCTGGTGATCACCGACGACACCGAGGGACCGAGCATCGCGACGATGACGACGCCGAGGACCAGGTGGGGGACCGCGTTGACCGCGTCGACGAGCCGCATGAGCAGCTGGTCGACGGCCCCCCGGCCCCAGGACACGGTGGCCGCGGCCAGAGCGCCGACGGTGACGCCGATGAGCGTGGCCACCGCCGCGGCGACCAGCCCCACGAGGAACGAGGTCCGCAGCGCTGCCAGCGTCCGGACCAGCAGGTCCCGGCCGGCGCCGTCGGTGCCGAGGACGTGCTCGGCCGACGGCGGGGAGTAGACCGCCGTGATGTCGGCGTGCGTGGCCGCCGTGGGGTCGAGCCAGGGGACCAGGACGGCCGCGGGCAGCAGGACCGCCAGGACGACGAGGGAGACCGCGATCGCGGTGCGGCTCCGGCCGACCCGTTCGCGGGCCCGGACCAGCAGCGGCGGGCGCTGGTGCGCGGGCCGCCAGGCGAGGGTGGAGGCCTCACTCATGCGCCGCACCCACCCTCGGGTCGAGCAGCCGGTAGGCCACGTCGGCGGCCAGGTTGCCCAGGACCACGACGACCGTCGTCACCACGGTCAGCGCCGCGAGCAGGCCGAAGTCCACCGAGGTCGCCGCGGTGACCGTGGCCGAGGCGATCCCGGGCCAGGAGAAGATCGTCTCCACGAGCACCGCGCCGGTGACCAGCTCGGGGACCCGCACGCCCAGCACCGTCACCATCGGCAGCAGCCCCGAGCGCAGCGCGTGCCGGACGACGACCCGGGGCGTGCTGACCCCGCGGCCCCACGCGCCCAGCACGTACGGCGCGGCCAGCTCCTCGCGCACCGTGTCCCGCACCACGAGGACGAACCAGGGCGCCTGGGACAGCCCGAGGACGACCGCCGGGAGCGCGAGGTGCCGCACGAGCGCGCCGAGGGTGACGACGTCGCTGCCGGGGTCGGTGAGCCCCCCGGCAGGCACCCAGCCCAGCACGATCGCGAACAGCCACATCCCCAGCAGCGCCACCCAGAACACCGGCGAGGCCTGCACCACGTACGCCGTGCCGGTCACCACCCGGTCCAGCCAGCCGCCGGAGCGCACCGCGGCCAGCGTCCCGAGCACCAGCCCGGTGCCGACCGCCAGCACCAGGGCGACCGCCATGAGCAGCAGCGTCCACGGCAGCCGCTCGGCGATGACCTGGGTGACCTCCTGCCGCAGGGACAGTGACACGCCGAGGTCGCCACGCAGCGCGTCACCCCACCACGTCGCCCACTGGGCGAGGACCGAGGGCTCGCCCTGCGCCATACGGAGGGCCTCCAGCTCGCTGCCGCTCATCGAGAAGGCGCGGCTGCCGAGCCGGGCCAGCAGCGGGTCGAAGGGGGAGTTGGCCGCCAGGGCGAACACCACGAGGGTGACCAGGGCGAGCAGGGGGAGCAGCAGCGCCAGGCGGGCGCCGACGAGGCGGGGGATCGACCTCACGGTGTCCGCAGCAGGGTGAGGTCCCACCAGGGGCCGCCGTTGAACCCGTGCTCGTGCGGCTCCACCACGTCGGGGAAGCCGGTCCACGGCTCGCGGATCACGTAGGCGTGCTCGAGGAAGGCGACGAAGACCCAGGGCTGCTCCTCGGCGAGGATCCGCTGGACCTCCCGGTAGATCTCGTTACGGGCGTCCGGGTCGAGGGTGCGCCGGCCCTCCTCGATGAGGCGGTCGACCTCCTCGTCGGCATACCCGCCGGGGTTGGCGAAGCCCTGGTAGGCCTGCGAGGAGTGGAACTGGTTGAACAGGGTCAGGTCGGGGTCGTAGGGCGCGCCGCTGCCGAAGACGACCGCATCCTGCCGCATCCGCGGGGAGATCGCCTCCCAGCTCAGGCCCTCGAGGGAGACCTCGATGCCGATGTCGGCGGCGGCGCTCTGCACGGCGAGGGCGATCGACTGCCGCACCGAGTCCGCGGCCGGGTACATGAGCGTGAACTCCGCCCGCTGGCCGTCCTTGGCGCGCACGCCGTCGGGGCCCTCGGTCCAGCCGGCCTCGTCGAGGACCCGGCGGGCCCCGTCGAGGTCGAAGGGGATCTCGGCCTGCTCCTCGTACGCCGGGTGCTCCGGCGGGATGGGGGACCACGCCGGGCGCCCCCCGCCGGCGAGGACGCCGTCGATGATCGCCTGCCGGTCCAGGGCGTGGGACAGCGCGAGCCGGACCGCCGGGTCGGAGGTCACCGGGTTGTCCTCGGTGGGCATGGCGACCGCGCGGAAGTCGGCGGTCTCCGCGGTGACGACCTGCCACCCCTCGTCGTCGGCATAGGTCCGGGCCAGCGCCGGCGGCAGCACCGCCGCGTCGACGTCGCCCGCGGCGACCCGGGCCGCCCGCGCGGCGTCGTCCTCGATGAACAGGAACGTCGCCCGCTCGACCTGGGGCACGCCGTCGCGGTGGTCCTCGTAGGCCGTGAGGACCAGCTGCTCGCCCGGGCGCCAGGAGGCCAGCTCGTAGGGGCCGGTGCCGACCGGGTTCTGGTTGAAGGAGGTGCTGGTGAGGTCCTCGCCGGCGAGGAGGTGCTCGGGGACGATCCCCAGGGTCGTGCGGTAGACGAACGGCGCGTAGGGCTCGCGGAGGTGGAAGACGACGGTGCGGTCGTCCGGTGTCTCCACCGACTCCAGGGCCTCGAGGTCGGCCCGGACCGGGGTCTCCAGGTCGGGGTCCAGCGCCGCCTCGTAGGTGAACCTCACGTCGGCGGAGGTCAGCGGCTCCCCGTCGTGGAACGTGACGTCGTCGCGCAGCGTGAACGTGTAGGTGAGGCCGTCCTCGGACACCTCGGGCAGCTCGGCGGCGAGGTCCGGCACCGGCTGGAGGTCGGCGTTGATGCTGACCAGGCCCTCGAAGATCTTGCCGTCACCGTGCGGGGCGAACCCGAGCACCGGGTTGAGGTTGTCCGGCTCGGTGGGCAGCGCGATGACCAGGTCCGTGTCGCGGCCCTCCGAGGAGGTCTCCGCCGCGTCCCCGCCGCCCGGCTGGGTCGGCGCGCTGACCGAGCAGGCGGCCGTCGCCAGCGCGGTGACCAGGGCCAGGGGGAGGAGACGGCGCATGGCCCGAGGTTATTGCAAATGATTTGCAGGAAGGAACCCGGGGGCCTGCCCGCGGCCGCTTCCGCGCACGTGAGCGGTCCGGCAGGCCGGGAGCGCGGAACCGGCCTGCCGTCATACGCACGTGAGCGGTCCGGCAGGCCGGAAGCGCGGAACCGGCCTGCCGTCATACGCACGTGCGCAGTGTGGGCGCGCCGGCCCCGGCCCCGGGTGGGGCCCCGGGGTGGGATCCCCGGTCAGGCGGCGGTGGTGAGGTCGCCCTTCGCCGTCCCGGCCCCGGCCGGGACGAGCTCCCGGACCGCGTCGGCGCCGACCAGGCACCGGTCGTCGGTGGCCAGCGTCAGCGTCACCGGGGTGCCGAGACGCAGCCACTCCGCCTGCCAGTCGCGCACCAGGTGCGCGGCCTCGGTGGTGAGGGCCGTGCGCGAGGGGGAGACGGCATACGCGAAGTCGTGGAAGGCCTCGCCGGTGACGATGTCCCGCTGGACGACCCGGGGCAGCAGCCGGCGCAGCACCTCGGGGTCACCGATGTCCTGGCCCTCCACCCAGTAGGCCTCGAACAGCAGCCGGCGCACCTGCGGGCCGTAGCCGTGCGCGTACGCCTCGGCGTACGCCGCGACGGGGGCGTCGGGGTGCGGCAGGAGTGCCGGCGCCCGGCCGGGCAGCTCCTCGTCCGGTCCCAGCAGCTCGCGCACCCGGTCGAGCTCGGCCTGCCGGTTGGCCTGCGCGACCGCATCGAGGCGCAGGGTCACCTGGGGCAGGCCGTGCCGGTGGGCGACCGCGCGCCAGTCGGGGACCTCGGCCCCGGCCTCGGCGAGCCGGTCGAGGCGGCGGCTGGCGAGATAGGCCCACGGATCGGTGAAGTCGGCGTAGATCCGGTGTGGCAACGTCCTCACTCCCTCTCTCGAGACGTCCTTGTCCCTATTTACTACACAAGATAGTGTGAAAAAGATAGGGAGGAGGTCACGATGACCTACGTGATCGCCCAGCCGTGCATCGACGTGCTGGACCGGGCCTGCGTGGAGGAGTGCCCGGTCGACTGCATCTACGAGGGCGCGCGGATGCTGTACATCCACCCGGACGAGTGCGTCGACTGCGGCGCCTGCGAGCCGGTCTGCCCGGTCGAGGCGATCTACTACGAGGACGACCTGCCCGAGCAGTGGGCGCCCTACCTGCGGGACAACGCCGCGTTCTTCGAGGAGACCCTGCCGGGGCGGGACGAGCCGCTGGGCTCACCGGGCGGGGCGGCCAAGCAGGGCCCGCTGGGGGTGGACACGCCGTTCGTGGCCTCCCAGCCGCCGCAGGCGCCACCCGTATGACGTCAGCCGGCCGGGCCGGGACGGGCCGCGGCCCGGCCGGTGGCGGTCAGCGCTGCCGCTGGTAGCGCTCGGGCAGGTCGTTCCACCCGCAGACCGGGCAGACGAGGAACTCGGGGTGCTCGTGGCGCTCCGGCTCACCGGCGAAGGCGGCTCCGACCTCGTCGATGACGGCGCGCAGCAGGGTGCGCTTCTGGCAGCGCGGGCACTCGGCCTGCTGGGTGACGTCGGTCATGGCGGCCAGCATCCCACCGGCTCGGGTTGCGGGGAATCCCTCCGGCCTCATGCCGTGGTGCACCGGGGAGGGGCCACGTGCCCCCGTGGGCGTCAGCGACGGCCCAGGAGGAACCGGGCGGCCAGGACCAGCGCCAGCCCGCCGAGGATCTGGCCGCCGAGGACGATCCGGTTGACGTCGAGCGCGGGCTGCCAGGTGACGTCCTCGCCGCGGACCACGTACACGCCCGCGGGCCGGGCGTTGACACCGAAGCCGCCGCCACCGCCCTCACCCTCGGGGTTCTGGTCCTTGGTGTAGCCGGCGCCGAACCCGAGGCCGGAGCCGCCGGAGACCCGGGCGACGGGGATGACGGTCACGTCGCCGGAGCGGTACGGCTCGCCGAACACCCGGCGCACGGTCAGGGTGTCGCGGGCGGTCTCGGTCAGCAGGTCGATGCTCTTGCGCCCGGGCAGGTCCATGGGCTCTCTCCTCGTCTCGGTCGGGACTGGATCCAGCCTAGGAGGGTGCCGGGTGACCGACGTCACAGCCGAGCCCACCTCATACGGCACTCCAGCCACACCAGTAACATCAGGTCCTACTCGACACGGGGGGCCGGGCGATAACGTCTGCTCCCACGAGGGGACAGTTCGAGGGAGATGCCGTGACCACCGTCGGGTTCATCGGCCTGGGCACCATGGGTAGCCCGATGGCCGTCAACATGCAGCATGCCGGGTACGACGTCCGCGGGTTCAACCGCACCCCGGAGAAGGCGAAGGCGCTGGTGGAGGCGGGGGGCACCGCCTGCGGCTCGATCGCCGAGGCCGTGCGGGGCGCCAAGTTCGTGTGCCTCATGGTGCCGGACACCCCCGACGTCGAGCAGGTCCTGCGCGGGGAGGGCGGCGTCTTCGAGAACGCAGCGCCCGGGACGCTCATCATCGACTTCTCGTCGATCCGACCGGACGTGTCCCGTCAGCTGGCCAACGAGGCCGAGGAGCTGGGGTTGCGCATGGTCGACGCCCCGGTGTCGGGTGGCGAGGCCGGCGCCAAGCACGGGGTGCTCTCCGTCATGGTGGGCGGCAGGTCGGAGGACTTCGACGCCGCCCGGGACCTGCTCTGCACGGTCGGCAGCACCGTGGTCCACGTCGGACCGAACGGTTCGGGCCAGACCGTCAAGGCGGCCAACCAGCTGGTCGTCGGCGGCACCATCCAGCTGGTCGCCGAGGCGATCGTGTTCCTCGAGGCGCACGGTGTCGACATCGAGTCGGCCCTGGAGGTCCTGGGCGGCGGGCTGGCCGGCTCCCGGGTGCTCGAGCAGAAGCGGCAGAACATGGTCGACCGCAACTTCGAGCCGGGCTTCCGCCTCGAGCTGCACCAGAAGGACATGGGGATCGTCACCGCGGCCGCCTGGGAGGCCGGCGTGGTGACGCCCCTGGGCTCCACCGTCGCCCAGCTGATGGCCGCCGCGGTCGCGAACGGGCTGGGGCAGTACGACCACTCCGTCCTGCTCAAGGGCGTCGAGCGGCTCAGCGGGCGCTACAAGGACTGAGCGCGCGCGTCCTCCCGGGACGAAGAACGCGGCCGGGGGTGCCGCGAGGCGACAAGGCTTCGGGTTGTTGCTGCCATGGCAACAACAACCCGAAGCCTTGTGGTCGAGGCCGGTCACCGGCTGGCGGGTGGGGGTCGGGCGCCTGGTGCTCGGACCGGGTGACGGTCAGACCATGGACGAGACCCACGCGTCGAGGCGGGCCTGGATCTCCTCGTCGGTCCGGTGGGTGGTCCGCGTCATGATCGACCAGCGCACCCCGTAGGGGTCCTGGACCGAGGAGAACCGGTCGCCGGTGATGTCGAAGTCCGTCGGTTCCTCGCGCACCCGGGCGCCACGCTGCCGGGCGCGCCCGGTGACCGCGTCGACGTCCGGCACGTAGACGCCGATGCTGAAGCGCGCCTCGTCCGTGGTGGGGTCGTTGGGGACGGTGTGGAACTGCTCGGCAGGGTCCATCAGCTGCAGCCGCCCGCACCCGAAGTCGAGCTCGGCGTGCATGACGGTGCCGTCCGGCCCGTCCACGCGGGAGGTCACCCGGGCGTCGAAGACGTCCCGGTAGAACTCCACCGCCTCCCGCGCGGGGGAGACGACGACGAACGGGGTCAGGCTGGTGAATCCCTCGGGTCGGAAGTCGCTGCTCATGCCCTCGATCGTGTCCCGCACCGGGTGTCCGGGGCTTGAACATTCGCGACAGTCCGAGCGGACAAATACCTTAGTGCTAAGGTAAGTACCCATGGTGGAGCACGCGGTCATCAGCGGAGCAGGGTCCGGCATGGGCCGGGCGACGGCCGTCCGGCTCGCCCGGGCGGGGTACCGGGTGGCCCTGTGCGGGCGGCGACGGGACCGGCTGGAGGCGACGAGGGACCTGATGGACGGAGAGGGGCACACGGTGCACGTGGCCGACCTCACGGACCCGTCCCAGGTCGGGCCGGCGGCGCGCAGGATCCTCGCGGACCACCCGGAGCCGGCGGCGCTGGTGCACTGTGCCGGCGGGCTGACCTCCGTGGCGGCCGACGGGTTGGCAGCGGTGTCCGAGGGCCTGGTGGAGGCGTTCCGCGCCAACGTGGTGAGCACCGCCCTCCTCACGGCCGCCCTGGCGGATGCGCTGCCCGACCGCAGGGGCCGGGTTGTGGCCGTCGGCTCGATCGCCGGCCTGCGGGGTGGCGGTCAGGACTACGGGACCGCCAAGGCGGCGCTGCACGGGTGGGTGTTCGACCGCGCCAGGGTGCTGGGCCGCCGGGGCATCACGGTCAACCTCGTGGCGCCCGGCTACACCGCGGGCACCGACTTCTTCGGGGACGGTATGACGCCGGCCCGCCACGAGCGGCTGGTGGCGGAGACCATGACCGGCCGCGCGGGCGAGCCCGACGACGTGGCCGCGGCCATCGAGTACCTCGTCTCCCCGGCCGCCGGGCACGTCACCGCCCAGGTGATCCAGGTCAACGGGGGTGCCCTGCCGCGATGACGGAGGACCTGCAGACCGGCGACCCGGTCGACGAGATCCAGGTGGCCTGGGCCCGCGAACGGCCGGACCTGCCGGTGGGCAGCATCGCGGTCATCACCCGCATCCACCGCCTCAGCCGGGAGCTGGGTCGACGCCGGGCCGCGCTGCTGCGCCGCCACGGGACGGACGCCAGCACGCTGGACCTCCTCGGGGTGCTGCGCCGCTCGGGGCCCCCGTACGAGCTGACCGCCGGGGAGATCGCCCGCCGCACCCGCATCACCACCGGGGGCGTGTCGCAGCGGCTGGCCAGGGCGGAGCGGGCCGGCCTGGTCGAGCGCCGCCGCGCCGAGGGCGACAGCCGCTCGGTCACCGTCCGGATGACCGCGGCGGGGATGCGCCTGCTGGATGCCACGGTGGCCGAGCTGTTCGCCGAGGAGGAGGCGACCCTCGACGCCCTGTCCGAGGTCGAGCGGAGACAGCTCGCGGACCTGCTGCGCCGCTACCTCAACAGCCTGGCCTGACGGAACCTCCCAGGTCGCCGGGGCAGAATCCCTTCATGGCCCCTGTTGCCGACCGTCCCGCCGGGATCCTCTGGCCGGCCGCGGGCACCGACGTGTACGACGTCAGCCGGGAGGAGTCCGTCCCCGACCCGGTCTCGCTCGTGGCCCACCACCTGTGGTCGGTCCGGTGGCGCCGGCCGGAGCCGAGCAGCTTCCGGGCGGCCGTGCTGAGCCACCCCGTGCTCCAGCTCACCTTCGAGGACGCCGAGGGGGGCCGGCTCCACGGTCAGCCGGTGCCGGCAGCCCTGGTGCACGGCCTGGTCACCAGGGTCTTCACCGTCGACCTCCCGGTCGCCGGCCGCGTCACCGGCGTCGCCTTCCACCCCGGGGGCCTGGCCGCGCTGCTGGACCGGGACGTGCGGGACCTCACCGACAGGGTGGTCCCCGCGCGGGAGGTCCTGGGCCCACGGGTGGACGAGCTGGCCGAGGTCGTGCTGACCGAGCCGGACGAGCAGGTCCGCCGGGCCACGGTGCTCTCCGCCCTGGCCGAGGTGCTCGAGCCGGAGCTGGAGCGCGTCGCCGGCGACACGTCATACCGGGTGGTGCGCGAGGCGGTGGAGCTGATGCGCGCCCGCGAGCACCTGACCCTCGCGCCGGTCGCCGAGCGGGTCCACGTGTCGGTGCGCACCCTGCAGCGCCTGTTCGCCCGCTACGTCGGAGCCTCGCCGCTGTGGGTGCTGCGGCGGTACCGGCTGCAGGACGCGGCGACCGCCATCGACGCGGGGGAGGGGCAGGACCTGGCCGACCTCGCGGTCTCGCTGGGGTTCGCCGACCAGGCGCACCTCAGCCGGGCGTTCCGCGCGGTCGTCGGGGTGCCGCCGTCGGTCTACCGGGACGCGGCCCCCGCCCGGTCCTAGCATGACCACACCCAGCACCCGGGAGGGACCATGAGCGACCGGGACACCGGAGCGGCCGACGGAGGAACACCCCCGACCCGCGACAAGGTCGTCGAGGACGCCGGTGGCGACGTCGACCCCGCCGCCGCCCGGGTCGAGGAGGAGGTCGCCGAGTCCTTCCGCGCCACCGTGGAGAAGGGGGCCGAGCGGCTGCACCGGGGCTGGCGCTCGCTCATCACGACCGGCCTGTTCGGCGGCCTGGAGATCGGGCTGGGGATCCTGGCCTACCTCGCGGTGCTCCACGAGACCGGCAACCAGCTGCTGGCCGGCCTGGCGTTCGGGATCGGGCTCGTGGCGCTCTACCTCGCGCACAGCGAGCTGTTCACCGAGGGGTTCCTGCGGCCGATCATGGCCCTGTTCGCCGGTCGGGGGACCCGCCTGCAGCTGCTGCGGCTCTGGGGCGTGACGCTGCTGGCCAACCTCGTCGGCGGCTGGATCTTCATGTGGCTCGTGGTCACGGCGTTCCCCGAGCTCGTCCCGGTGCTGACCGAGAGCGCGCGGGAGTTCGTGGACGCGCCGCTCGACGCCCGCGCGGTGTCCCTGTCCCTGCTCGGCGGCATGGTCATCACGGTGCTGACCCGCATGCAGGAGGGGACCGGCTCGGACGTGGTCAAGGTGGTCGCGGCGTTCTCCGCGGGGTTCCTGCTGGCCGGCGTCGGGCTGTTCCACTCCGTGCTGGACTCGATCCTCGTCCTCGGCGCGATCCACGCCGGGGCCCCGGTCTCGTATGCCGACTGGCTGGCCTGGTTCTGGTACGTCGTGCCGCTGAACCTGCTGGGTGGGCTGGTGTTCGTCACCGCGGCGCGTCTGGTCCGCGCCAGCGAGATGCCCGAGGCGCCGGGACCGGACAACCGGGTGGCGGAGGCCGGAGGAGCCGGGGCGGTCGACCGGTAGCCGACCCACCGTCGTGGCGGGCCCAGGCGCCCCGCGACATGCCGATGCTCCGGGGCTAGCGGCGGCGCAGCACGACCACGCTGTCCAGGGCGGCGCGCTCACCCTCGTCGGTCGGGACCGGCCGGGTGCGCAGCTCGGCGCTCTCGACGTCGACCGGGAGGTCGCGCACCAGCTCGACGACGTGCTCGGGGTCGTGGAGGACCTCCGGGTCCTGGGGCCCGCCGTAGCCCTCGGTCAGGTTGCGCCGGGCGTGCACGACGACGAGGACCATCGCGCCGGGACGGGCGGCGGCGACGCCGTGACGGAGTGCCTCCCGGAACCGGTCCGCGGGCAGCTGCAGGTAGCAGAACAGCACGAGGTCGTAGGCCGCGTGCGCTCCCGGGGGCGGCTCGGTCGCGTCGGCGACCAGGGCGACCAGCCGGTGCGTGTCGTCACCGAGGCGCTCCGCGGCCAGGGCGCGGGTGCGCTCGATCGCCACCGGGGAGAAGTCGATCGCGGTCACCTGCCAGCCCCGCTCGGCCATCCAGATGGCGTTGCGGCCCTCACCGGCGGCGATGTCCAGGGCGCGACCGGGCGGGAGCGGCGCGACGACCTCCTCGACGAACACGTTCGGCTCGGCCGTCCACAGCAGTCCCTTCTCCCGGTACCGCTCGTCCCAGTCCCTGGCGTCCATGCCCCCAGTCCTACCCGGTCCCTCGCGGGGCCGGGAGACCACCCCCGCGGTGCCGTTGACAGCAGCACGTCCGGGGAGCACTGTTGAGAAAACGAACAATCATTCTGTATGAGACCCACGGCAGGGGGAACCATGTCCTCTCAGACCACCCGGGGCCGTGACGCGGACGTCGTCGTGGTCGGCGCCGGGCCCACCGGCCTGCTCCTGGCGGGCGACCTCGCCGAGGCCGGGCTGCGCGTGCGGCTCCTGGAGAAGCGCGACCGGACGTCCAACCTGACCCGCGCCTTCGCGGTGCACGCCCGGACGCTGGAGCAGCTCGACGCCCGCGGCCTCGCGGACGACCTCGTCGCCACCGGGACGAGGGTCGAGGGCATCCGCCTCTTCGGCGGCATCGAGCTGGACGTCACCGACCTGCCCACCCGGTTCCCGTTCGTCCTCATCACGCCGCAGTACCACGTCGAGCGACTCCTCGGGCAGCGCGCCGACACCGCCGGCGTCGAGCTCCGCCGCGGCGCCGAGGTGGTCTCGCTCGAGCAGGACCGCACCGGGGTCACGGTGACCCACCGCGGGCCCGACGGGTCCCGGCAGCGGACACGCGCGTCATACGTGGTCGGGACCGACGGGTTCCGCAGCAGGGTGCGGCAGCTCCTGGGCCTGCCGTTCCCGGGCCGGTCCGCGCTGCGCTCGCTCATGCTCGCCGACGTGCGGTTCTCCGACCCGCCCACCGAGGTGATCACGGTCAGCGGCAACGAGCGCGGCTTCGCGTTCATCGCGCCGTTCGGCGACGGGTGGTTCCGGGTCATCGCGCGGCGGGCCGGCGGCGACCCGGACGACGACGTGCCGGTCGCTCTCGAGGAGATCCGGGAGGCGGTGCGGGAGGTGTTCGGCCACGACTTCGGGATGGGCGAGGCACGGTGGACCTCGAGGTTCCACAGCGACGAGCGGCAGGCGCCGCGCTACCGGGTGGGGCGGGTGCTGCTCGCCGGCGACGCGGCGCACGTGCACTCGCCGGCCGGCGGCATGGGCATGAACACCGGCCTGCAGGACGCGGCCGACCTCGGCTGGCGGCTGGCGCTGGCGGTGCGGCACGACGGCACCCCGGTGGCACGGGCGGTGCGGAACACGGTGGTCCCGGTCGTCCTCCGGTCGCCGGTCGGCCGCCGCGGCCGGGAGCTGGTGAGCGGGATCGGGATCCGCTACCCCGCGCCGCCCGGGGAGCACCCGCTCGTCGGCACCCGGGCGCCCGACGTGACCGGGGGCGACGGGACCCGGCTGGCCGAGGCGCTGCGCGGGGTGCGGTTCGTCCTGGTCACGCCGGACGCCGCCTGGGCGAGCCGGTATGACGACCGCCTGGCGGTGCTGGTCCGCTCCGGGCAGCAGGGGTCGGTGCTGGTGCGTCCCGACGGGTACGTCGCCTGGGTCGGCGCGGCCGGCGCCGACCTCGACCCGGTGCTCGGGCGCTGGGGCCTGGGCGGTGCCTACGACGTCGAACCGGCCCGCTCCTCGGCGGTGCGCACCAGCGCCGCCAGCTCGCTGGCGACGTAGCTGCGCGTCATACGGCCGAACACCAGGCGGGCCAGCCAGCCGCCCGGCCCGGTCCAGTCGATGCCCAGCTCGACCTCCGTGCCGGTGTCGCGGGGGCGGAGGTCGTGGGTCGCCGTGGTCTGCACCCCGGGGCGCCGGGAGACCCAGGTGAACCCACGGCCCGGCTCCCACCGGGTGACCCGCCACTCCGCCCGGCCGAGCCGCGGCTGGGTGACCGCGAAAACGCTGCCGACACCGGTCTCCGTGGTGCCGTCGGTGCGTTCCACGGCGGTGACGGTGGGCAGCCAGCCGGGCCAGCGGTCGATGTCCGCCAGGACGGACCAGACGACCTCGGGAGGGGCCGTCGTGGTGCCACGCTCCGTGATGTCCATGGCCGCAGGTTACGACGCCCGGCGCCGGTCTAGGCTGGACGGCGCTGTCGCCTCTTCGCTGTGCAGGAAGGACTCGTGACGACCAGGACGGGGGACGCCGACCGCATCCCCGGGGAGATCTGGATCCTCGTCGGTTCGGCGTTCGTCATCGCCATCGGCTTCGGGATCGTCTCCCCGGTGCTTCCGGCCTACGCCCGGTCGTTCGACGTCGGGGTGGCCGCGGCGTCGGTGGTGGTCTCCGCCTTCGCGTTCCTGCGCCTGGTGTTCGCCCCGGCCGGCGGCGTGCTGGTGTCCCGGCTGGGGGAGCGGCCGGTCTACCTCACCGGGCTGCTGGTCGTGGCGGCGTCGTCGTTCGCCACGGCGGCGGCCCAGTCGTACGCGCAGCTGCTGGTCTTCCGCGGGCTCGGCGGGATCGGGTCGACGATGTTCACGATCTCGGCGATGGCGCTCCTGGTGCGCCTGGCGCCGCCGCGGGCTCGGGGTCGGGTGTCGTCGGCCTACGCGTCCTCGTTCCTCATCGGCGGCATGCTCGGGCCGGTGCTCGGCGGGCTGGTCGCCGGCTGGGGGCTGCGGGCCCCGTTCATCGTCTACGGGGTGGCGCTGGTCGCGGCGGCCGCCGTCGTCGCGATCGGCCTGAGCGGCACGCGGCTGAGGGCGGCCACGCCGGAGCAGAACGGGCGGCCGGCGATGACGCTCGCCGAGGCGTGGGCCTCGCCGGTGTTCCGCGCGGTGCTGGCGACCGGCGTGGCCAACGGCTGGACCAACTTCGGGGTGCGGATGGCGGTGCTGCCGCTGCTGGCGACGGCCGTGCTGGACCGTCCCTGGGTGGCCGGCGCGGTCCTCGCCGTCGGGTCGGTCGGCACCGCCGCGACGTTGCAGTTCTCCGGCCGGCTCGCCGACCGCGTGGGCCGTCGCCCCCTGGTCCTGGTCGGGATGGCCGTCATGGGCGTGTCGATGGGGCTCTTCGGGCTGGCCACGCACGAGTCGCTGTCCACCACCGCCGGCCTGGCGGTGCTGTTCGCGCTGACCCTGGTCTCCGGCGTCGGCGCGGGCCTGGTCAACCCGGCCCAGCAGGCCGCGGTCGCCGACGTCGTCGGCCACGAGCGCAACGGCGGCAAGGTCCTCTCGACCTTCCAGATGTCCCAGGACGGCGGCGCCATCGTGGGCCCCATCCTCATCGGCGTCGTCGCCGACGCGCTCGGCTACACCACCGCCTTCGCGGTCACCGGCGCCATCTGCCTGGTCGCCCTCCTGCCGTGGCTCCGCGCCCCCGAGCCCCTCACCCTCCAGCAGCCGACCCCGGCCCTGTGACGACCGGACGTCCGGTCTCGACGCCCACCACCCCGGCTCGAGGACGGATCCGACGGGGCGAGCAGCGCGGTGGAAGGCGCGGGCCCGACCCGACGTGTCGGACGTTCGGTGTGGTCGGCGTCCGCGCTAGCTGGTGCCCGGGTGACCGGGACGAGCTCGTATGCCGTGGGCTCGCGTCCGTGCAGGTCGCACCCCTGCGGGTGTCGCCCGTCGTAGTACCGTGCGCCCGGGGCAGGACTTCGTGAGACCGCCGGAGCGCCTTTGGGGCGTCGCGTCCGGCGGGCCGGGTCGGACGACGAGGAGATGACGTGGTCATCCGCCCATCGGCGGTTCCAGGCAGCGAGGCCGAAGCTGCCCTGGTGACGCCTGCGTTCGTGGGGCGCGAGGGAGACCTGACCCGCCTGTCGGGCGCCCTCGCGGGGCCGCCCGCGGTGGTTCTCATCGAGGGCGAGGCGGGTATCGGCAAGACCCGTCTGGTGCAGGAGCTCCTCACCGTCCAGACCTCCTCGCTGGGTGGCCAGGTCCTCGTATCCACCTGCCCGCCCTACCGCGACTCCCTGACCCTGGGACCCATCGTCGACGGGATCCGGCAACGGCACCGCGGGACCGTACCGACAGCGACCAACCCGCTCCTCGGCGCACTGCGGCCGTTGTTCCCCGAGTGGCACACGGTCCTGCCGCCGGCGCCGGACCCGTTGGTCGATGCCACCGCCGCCCGCCACCGCCTGTTCAGCGCCCTCGCCGAGGTGCTCGAGGCACTGGGCACCCGGGTGCTCGTGGTCGAGGACGCACACTGGGCCGACGAGGCGACCCTCGGGTTCCTGCTCTTCCTCACCTCACGGGCCCGACAGGGCCTCAGTCTCGTGGTGACCTACCGGCCCGAGGAGGTCCCGGCCGGGTCCCTGCTGCTCCGGCTGGGCGCACGCCACCGCCCCGACGTCACCCACCTGCGGCTGAACCTGGCCCCGCTGGACGCCGCCGACACCGCCACCCTCGTCTCCTCCATGCTGGACGGCGACCCGGTCTCCGCAGACCTCCTCAGCCACCTCCACGAGCTCACCGCCGGCATCCCCCTCGTGCTCGAGGAGTCGGTGCGGCTCCTCCGGCAACGGGGGGATCTCCAGCGTCGGGACGGGCGTTGGGTCCGCCGCACCCTGGAGGACCTGAGCGCGCCGCCAACCGTCCGGGACCTGGTGCTCGAGCGCACCGGGCGCCTCGACCCCGACGTGCGGCAGGTCCTGACCGCGGTCGCCGTGCTCGCCGGGCCCGCCGAGGAGGGCCTGGTGGCCGCCGCCGCCGGGCTGCCCCGGGCCCGCGTGGGTCCCGCCCTGGCCCGGGCCGAACGAGCGGGCCTGCTCGAGAACGACCCCCGCGGCCGGGTCAGGTTCCACCACGCCCTGATCGGCCGGGCCATCTACGAGGCGGCACCCACACCGGAGCTGACCGGCATGCACCTGCGCGCCGCCCGGGCCCTGCAGGGCACCCACCCGGAGCCGGTGGCCCAGCTCGCCCGCCACTTCCGCGCCGCCGGCTCACCCGACTGGGTCGGCTACGCCGAGCGGGCCACCGACGTGGCCATCACCTCCGGTGACCACCGCGGGGCCGTGGCCTTGATCGACGACGCCCTCGGCGACCCCGATCTTCCCGCCACCACCCGGGCGCGCCTGGCCCGGCGGCTGCTGGTCGCGGGCACCCGGACCCAGGGCGCCGGGGAGGTCATCCAGCGTGCCGTCGACGCCCTGACCGACGCCCTGGCCACCGCCACGTCGAGCCCGGCCGAGCGGGCCGAGGTGCGCAACCCACTCGGGCGACTCCTCCTCCAGCTCGGCCGGTTCGACGAGGCCCACGACCACCTGGCCGCCGCCGCCCCGCACCTGGTCCACGACCCTGCCGAAGCCGCCCGGGTCATGACCTACCTCGGCTACCCGTTGCCGGGCCGTCACCCCGCCGCCGAGCACCGGAGCTGGCTCGACCGCGCGGCACGCATCTCCGCCGAGGTCACCTCCCCGGTGGCACGCCTCGACCTCACCGCCGACCGGGCTGCGGCCCTGTTGACCCTCGGTGACCCCACAGGCTGGGAGGTCGCGGCGGAGCTGCCCGACACGGCGGAGGCCGTCGATGAGGCGTCCACGCTCGCCCGCGCCCTGGCCAACCTGGGCTACTGCGCCACCCTCTGGGGTCGCTACCCCGATGCGCAGCGCCGCCTGGACCGGGCCGCGACCCTGGCCGACAGCGTCGGGCACACCCGGCTCCGTGCCCAGGTGGCCGCGATGCAGCTGCACCTCGACTGGCTGACCGGCCGGTGGGACGGCCTGCCCGAACGCGCCGAGCAGCTGGGCGACGTCGACGAGGACAACCGCCGGGACCGGCTCGAAGCCGTCCTGGTGACCGCCCTGCTCGAGGCGGCCACCGGGACCCGTGCCCGGGCGGTGCACCGGCTTCGCGAGCTGACCGAGGCCCAGCCGCCGATCAACATCGCCGACCTGCCACCCACCGCTGCCGCGGCCCTCAGCGACCTGCTGCTCGCCGATGACCGGGTCGAGGACGCGCTGACAGCGACCGCCGAACCCATGGAGACGATCCAGCGCAAGGGCACCTGGGTCTGGGCCACCGACGTCGCCCGGGCCCGGGTGGAGGCGCTCATCACCTCGGGGGACCTGCACCAGGCGACCGACCTGGTGGACCAGTTCGCCACCGGGATCGCCGGTCGCGGTGCGCCGGCACCGCAGGCCGCCCTTCTCACCTGCCGTGCGCTCCTCGCCCGCGCCGGCGACAGCCCGACCCGGGCGGCCGAGTCCTTCGCCCGCGCCGCGGCGGCCTGGGATGCCCTGCCGCGTCCGGTCGATGCGCTGCTGGCTCGCGAACAGCAGGCCGCGTGCCTCGCCGCCGACGGCCGCCGGGAGCAAGCCATCGAGCTCCTCACCGGGGTGCGCGACGGCTTCACCTCCCTCGGCGCCGGCTCGTTCGCGCGCCGGGCCGGCGCCCGACTGCGCGAGCTCGGCGGAGACGCCTCCGCACGGTGGCGGGGTGGTCGCCGCGGCTACGGCAACGCCCTGTCACCCCGGGAGACCGAGGTGGTCCACCTGGTGGTCGCGGGCCGGACGAACCGTGAGATCGCTCGCGCCCTGTCGCGGTCGCCGAACACCGTCGCCACCCAGCTGAGCTCGGCGATGCGCAAGCTGCAGGTCTCGTCCCGCACCGAGCTCGCGGTCCGCGCGGTGGCCGCCGGGCTCGTCGACGACAGCTGACCCCTCCCAGGGGAGGAGCGCCAAAGATTCGCTCATCTGGGTGATCACAAACCGACCCCGGCCTGCGGACACTTCACGGACCACGACGGACACCTCGCACCGCCCTCCGCCTCCCTCACGGATTGGAGATGACGTCGCATGCCCCGTGCGTCCACCCTGCTTCGCCGCGCCCTGGCCGTGCTCGTGCCCGCCGGGCTCGCCACCACCACCCTGGCCGTGCCCGCGCCCGCCGCGGCGCCAGACGACGGCCCCGCACCGGAGGTCACCGACGTCGGGGACGCGCTGGGGGACGTCGTCGTCGACGGGGTCGCGCCCGGGACCCACGAGCTCACGCTGATCACCGGCGACCGGGTGAGCGTCACCGTCGACCCCGACGGGCGGATGGCCGTCGACGTCACCGGCGACGGGGAGTTCCGTGGCCAGGCCGGGCCGGACGGGGTGTTCCTCGTCCCCGAGGCGGCCGAGCCGTACCTGGCCCGGGACCTGCTCGACCCCACCCTGTTCGACCTTGAGTACCTGGTGGCCAACGGGTACACCGACGCCGACACCGACCACGTCCCGGTCATCATCGACCTGCCCGACCAGAAGTCCCCAGCCGCGGCACGCACCGCCACGGCGTCCCTGCCCGGCGCCACCGTCCACACCGTCCTGGACACGGTCGTGGCCGCCGGCGCCCGGGTCGACAAGGACCACGCGGCCGACTTCTGGGAGGCGCTCACCGCCGACCTGGCCACCGCCCCGGCAGGGTCAGGGCCGTTGAGCCTGCCCGGTGGGGCGGACAAGGTGTGGCTGGACCGGCGGATCGAGGTCGTCCTGGACGAGTCCGTGCCCCAGATCGGCGCCCCGGTCGCCTACGACGCCGGGTACGACGGCACCGGGGTGACCGTCGCCGTCCTGGACACCGGCGTCGACACCGGCCACCCCGACCTGGCCGGCAAGATCAGCGCCGCCAAGAACTTCGTCAACGACTCGCCGATGAACGACCGGCACGGTCACGGCACCCACGTCGCCTCGATCATCGCCGGGTCCGGCGCCGCCTCGGACGGGCGCTACGCCGGGGTCGCGCCCGGGGTGGACCTGGCCATCGGCAAGGTCCTCAACGACAACGGCCAGGGCACCGAGTCGGTCCTGCTCGCCGGGATGGAGTGGGCCGCCACCCAGACCGGCGCCGACGTGGTCTCGATGAGCCTGGGCGGGTGCTGCAGCGACGGCACCGACCTGATGAGCCAGACGCTCAACCTGCTGTCGCTGACCACCGACACCCTGTTCGTCGTGGCCGCCGGCAACGACGGCCCCCGATCCCAGACGGTCGCCAGTCCCGGGGTCGCCGTCGAAGCCCTCACCGTCGGCGCCGTGAGCAAGCAGGACGTGCTCGCCGACTTCTCCAGCCGCGGCCCCGTCCTGGGCAACGACCGGCTCAAGCCCGAGATCACCGCCCCCGGCGTCGGGATCGTCGCCGCCCGCGCGGCGGGGACCGCCATGGGCTCACCGGTCGACGAGCACTACACCGCCGCCAGCGGCACCTCCATGGCCACCCCGCACGTGGCCGGCGCAGCCGCCATCCTGGCCCAGCAGCACCCCGACTGGGGCGTCAAGGAGCTCAAGGACACCCTGGTCTCCACCGCGCTCGACCTCGGCTCCCCCGCCTGGCACCAGGGCGCCGGACGACTCGACCTCGCCCGCGCCGTCACCCAGGGCCTGCGGGTCGACCTGGATTACGGGGACGGGCTGAACCGGGACCCGGTCACCGCCAGCATCACCCCCGGGATGCTCAGCCCCGTCGACGACCCGGTCACCGAGCAGCTCACCTTCAGCAACACCTCCGACGCCACGCTCGAGGTGTCCCTGACGACCCAGCTCGTCGACGAGGACGGCCAACCCGTCCCGACCGAGGTGCTCACCGTCGACACCGACACCCTGACCCTGGAGCCCGGTGCCACCGCGACCGTCACCGCCACCCTCGACCACCACCCCCTCACCTTCGGGTACTACGACGGGGCGATCACCGCCACGACCGGAGACGGTGACCACCTGCGGGTCCCGGTCGCGTTCCGCCGGCTGCCGGAGATGAGCGAGCTGACCGTCGAGCTGGTCGCACCCGAGGACCTCCAGGAGTGGTACGCCACCGTCGTCGGCTCCGTCAGCGCGCTGCGCATCGATGACGAGGACGTGCCGTGGAACGCCAGCTCCCGCGACTGGCACCAGACCGCCCAGCCCGACGTCCTGACCACCACGCTCCTCGTCCCGAACGGGACCTACGCGGTGAGCACCCTCCAAGGGTTCTACCTGACCAGTAGCAACCGGGCACAGAACGCTGCCGCGGTCCTCCCCGAGGTCGAGGTCGATGGCCCCACCACCGTCGTGCTCGACCTGACCCAGCTGCGGCCGGTCAAGGTCGAGACCGACCGGCCCGCGGACGGGCGGTACACCGTCCTGTCCTTCACCCGCACGACCGCCACCGGCACCGCGTACAGCACCTGGTCCCTCGCAGCTCGGCCCCGGTGGGTGCTACCCACCGACCAGGAGCCGCACACCGGCACCTTCCACCTGAAGTACCACGCCCGGCTGACCGCACCGCAGGCCACGCTGACCCTGCCCGACGGGGTGGCGCTGTACCCGCGGTACATCACCCAGGACAAGCAGCACACCCTGTGGGAAGGCCCGGTCCCGAAGTTCGACCAGGACCTCCGGGCCCGCCTGGTGCCCTACTCCGACGTCGAAGCCGGCCGGGACGTGCGCGGCGCCCTGGTCTACGGCGACTTCGCCCAGGTGTGGGAGTACTGCGGCGCACTCGGTGACCCCTCCCGTCTGGCCGCCGAACGCATCCAGAACGCCGCGAAGGCCGGAGCCGTCGGTGTCGTCATCACCTACTGCAACTTCCCCGGAGGACTGTCCTCCAAGCAGGACCTCCTCCCCGTCCCGGTGCTCGAGCTGGACCGGCGCGACGCCCAGCACCTGGAGGACCTGCTCGCCGGCGACGATCGTCCCGTCGTCGAGCTGACCGCAACCCTGGACAGCCCGTTCGAGTACAAGCTGTGGTTCTACGACGTCGGCACGATCCCGGCCGACCCCACCTACGACGCCCGGGACGCCAAGCTGAAGCGGGTAGAGACCGCCTACCACGCCGAGTACCCCGTCGACCCGGACCGGAACAACGCCGACCTGACCCTGCACACCTACCGGCCCGAGGAGACCCACAGCATCGGCCTGCCGTACAACTTCGACGCCCCGACCCGGCGCACCGAGTACTACACCGTCACCGGGCCGGAGGTGGCGTGGGTACACCACTACACCTTCACCGGCCCGGGCGGGCAGAAGACCTCCGCGCACACCTCCCGCACGGTCACCGACAGGACCCCGGACGAGGAGTCGTGGAACACCAGGCCCCTGACCCAGGGGCAGCGCGTGCTCGACTTCACCGGGCAGCCGCGCATGCACGGGTTCTGCGCGGCGTGCCGGCAGGGAGACGTGCTGTGGTTCACCCCCGCCTCCGTCACCGGTGACGGGACCCGGGTCGCCGGTGACCTCGCCCCCGGGGACGTCCGCCTGTTCCACGACGGCGAGCCGGTCCCGGTCGGGGAGAAGTGGGGCACCGCGCTCGACTTCACCCTCCCCTCGGACAGCGGCACCTACCGGCTGGAGTCCACCTTCGGGGACACGAGCACCACGTGGACGTTCACCACCAACGGGACCCCGGAGACCAACGAACCCGAGCACCCCTACGGGTGCGTCCCGCACTACTACCTCATCGACTCCTCCCCGTGTGGGTACGAGCCCTTGCTGTTCCTCAGCTACGACATCCCCCTCGCCCTGGACAACACCGCCCCGGCCGGACGGCCGCTGCAGTTCGAGGTCTACGTGCGCGGCTCCGCGCCCGGCAGCGGACGCACCGTGAAGGGCCTCGAGCTCCAGGCATCGTTCGACGGCGGCCGGACCTGGGTCGACGCCACCCGGGTCCGCCCGGTCGGCGACGGTGGGTTCCACGTCACGGTCCGCCACCCGCGGGCCGACCAGGCCGACAGCGTGGTCGCGCTGCGGGCCAGGGCCTGGGACGACTCCGGCAACGAGGTGGTCCAGACCGTCGGCTCGGCCTACCGGCTGCGGGACGAGCCGGGCGGACAGGTCACGGCCCCCGGGCGGTGACGACGGTCACCGGGACCGGGCGCTCGATGGGGTGGAGAGGCGACGAGACGAGACGCCCGGTCGGGTGTCGACATACGAGAAGGTGTGCTGGTCCTGCCGTTCCACTACGGTTGATGGGACACCGGGGGCGGACACGAGCCCGAGGGTGCCGGGCGTGCGGCCAAACGAGCTGACGCACACCGAGTGGGATCCGGCGTCACAGCAGCCGATCGACAAGACCTCGGCGGCACGCATCCGGAAGGTGTCCACCGACCCTCGGCACCGGGGCCGACAGCGAGGAGACCATGGAGGTGACGGGATGAGGATCGGGACCGTCCTCAGGGAGCTGCACCGCTCGGAGAGCGATCTCGCCCACCTTCTCCTCGTCGTCTCCGACCGGCACCGGGTGGACCACGACATCCACGACGTCGCCCGTGACCTGGCCGGGTGGTCCCGCAGCCACGTGCGCGAGATCGCCCGGGTGGCCCGCGACTTCGGCGAGGATCTCGACCCCGAGCCGGCCCCCGGGAACCGCCTGCTGGGGAAGGTGCGGGACCTGACCAGCGAGCTCACCGGCCGGCTGTCAGCGACCGGCCTGCTGCTGCTGCGCGACCTGCGCGAGGTCTACATCCGGGCCGCCGGGGTGAACAGCGACTGGGACCTGCTCGCCCAGGCCGCCCAGGGCATCCGGCACTCCGGGCTGCTCGCCGTGGCCGAGGAGTGCCACCCGGAGACGAGGCGTCAGATGCAGTGGGCGGAGGGCAAGCTCAAGGAGTCCGCGACGCAGGTCCTCGTCACCTGAGCGTGCGGTCGCGGCTTCGCAGGACAGCGCCGGGGGGCACTGACCCTGCTGACCAACTCGATGGTCGCCTACGCGATCGCCCGGCACATGGACCGGTCGCGCACGTTCCGCGCCCTCTACTTCTACTTCATCGCGGCGCTGTTCGTGCCGTTCCCGATCATCATGCTGCCGGTGGTGCGGCAGACCGCGCTCATGGGCATGGACAACCCGCTGGGGCTGGTGGCGCTCTACACCGTCTTCGGGCTCAGCCTCAACGTGTTCATCTACGTCGCCTACATCCGGTCGATCCCCATCGAGCTGGAGGAGGCGGCCCGCACCGACGGCGCGAGCACCTGGACGACGTTCTGGCGGATCATCTTCCCGCTGCTCGCGCCGATGAACGCGACCGTGGCGATCCTCACCGCGATGTGGGCGTGGAACGACTTCATGCTGCCGCTGGTGGTGCTGAGCGAGCCCGAGCACCAGACGCTGCCGCTGGTGCAGTACGTGTTCCAGGGCCAGTTCAACACCAACTACGCGGTGGCATTCGCGTCATACCTGATGGCGCTGCTGCCGATGGTGGTCGTGTATGTCGTGGCGCAGCGCTGGGTGATCTCCGGAGTGATGCGGGGGAGCGCCAAGTAGCCGGCGCCGCTCGGCGTAGACGCCGGCCTGGAAGCGGGTGCGCACCCCCAGCCGGGTCATCAGGTCGGCGACGCGGCGCCCGACGGTGCGGCTGCTGATGCCCAGGTGCCGGGCGATGGACTCGTCCTTCATCCCGGCGGCGAGCATGGTCAGCAGGCGGGGGTCGACGTCGCCACCGGTGGGGTCGGACGCCGGGGGTTCCGGCACGACCGGCACCGCCTGCTCCCACAGCAGCCAGAACATCCGCTGCAGCGCGTCGAGCAGCGCGCTGCTGCGCACCACCAGGGCGCTCTCGCCGGGCTCCTGCAACGACAGCGGGAGCAGGGCCACGCTGCGGTCGGCGATGACGAGCTTCATCGGCACGTCGGAGTGGACCCGGGACCGTTCGCCGGCCTCGGCCGCCCGGAACGCCTCCTCGGGGCCCTGGCCCTGCTCGAGGGACTCGGTGGAGTAGATCCCGAAGACCCGGACGCCGGCGGCGAGCTGGGCCCGCACCGCCGGGTCGGACTCGCTGTAGTCGGCGACGTACGGCGGCCGGTCGAGGACGAGCAGCTCCTCGCGGGCACCGGTGACGAGCTGGGCGAACCGCGCCGCGATCGCCGGACCGCCGGCCAGCACCTCCACCACGCTCTCCGGGCGCAGCCGCTCCGGCATCCGCAGCTCGGCGACGAGCTCCTGCGCGGCGGACTGGGCCCGGTCCAGCTCGGCCCGCCGCCGCGCGGCCAGCGCCTCGACCGCGACGTCGGGTCGGATCGGCCGGTAGCGCCGTGGCGACCCCACGGCGCGGGCGACCAGGCCCAGGCTCTCCAGCCGCTCCACCCGCACCGCCACCTGCTCGGTGGGCTCACCGAGCAGGCGGGCCAGGTCGCCGACCGTGCTGTCCGGGTGGTGCAACAGCTGCCGGTATGCCGACTCCTCCTCGGGCGTGACTCCCACCGCCTCGAGCACCGGGAACCTCCTGTCGTGTTGCGGACATGTCGAGATGAGGCCAGCCGGGTCCTCTTCTCCAGGCGTGCCCACCAACCTACGTTCACGGTCATGCCTCTTCGACGCCTTTCCCCTCGCGGCGCTGCGCTCACCGCGGCCGCGCTGTCCCTCGCGCTGGTCGTCCCCGTCTCCGGGGCGGGGGCGCAGGCGCCACCGGGTGCGGTGGCGCCACAGGTCGGCGACCCGGCCGACGGGCTCGGCCCGGTGACGGCCACCGTCACCCTGGTCACCGGCCACCGGGTCAGCCTGCACGGCGACCCGGCCGACGACCCGGTGGTGAGCGTCACGGACGCCGCGGGACGTCATACGGGCGGCTATGCGGTCCACCGCGACGAGGAGGGTGTGCGGGTCGTGCCGCACGAGGTCACCCCCCTGGTGGGCGAGGTGCTGGACCCCGAGCTGTTCAACGTGACGCGGCTGGTCGAGCTCGGCCACGACGACGAGAGCTCCGACGTGCTGCCGCTCCTGGTCCGCACCGGTGGCGGGCCGCGGACGCTGTCGGCGGAGGGGTTCGAGGTGGACCTGCGGCTGGAGAGCATCGACGCCGTCGCGGGGGAGCTGCGCAAGGAGGACGCCGCGGACTTCCTGGCGGGCCTGGCCGGCCGGGCCGGGGTCTCGGCGCTGACCGAGGACGGCACGCAGGTCTGGCTCGACGGGACGGTCGAGGCGACCGCGCTCGATCACTACCTCGGTCAGGTGTCCGCCCCGGCGGCCTGGGACCTGGGTCTCGACGGCGAGGGCGTCACCATCGCCGTCCTCGACACCGGTGTCGACGCCGGACACCCTGACCTGGCCGGTCAGGTGATGGCGGCCGCCAACTTCACCGACGACGAGGACGTCGACGACCACCACGGTCACGGCACCCACGTGGCGTCCCTGGCGGCCGGCACGGGCGCCGGCAACGACGGCGAGCGGCAGGGCGTCGCGCCCGGTGCGCAGATCATCTCCGGCAAGGTGCTCAACGACCACGGCGAGGGCCGGGAGTCGTGGGTCATCGCGGGACTGGAGTGGGCCGTGGAGCAGGGTGCCGACGTCGTCAACCTGTCCCTGTCGGGCGACCCGGACGGGCAGAACCCGGTCGACGTGGCCCTGGAGGAGCTGGCGGCCGGGTCGGACACGCTGTTCGTCGCCGCCGCGGGCAACGGCGGGGCGGTGACCGGCGCGTCCTACACCATCGGCACCCCCGGCACGTCCCCCTCGGCGCTCACCGTGGGCGCCGTGCAGGCCGACGACGTGCTGGCCCGGTTCTCCAGCCGGGGACCGACCTCCGGCGACTTCCGCCTCAAGCCGGACCTCGTGGCGCCCGGCGTCGAGCTCCTCGGCGCCCGTGCGGGGGCCCGGGACGGTGACCTCTACACGCCCATGAGCGGCACGTCGATGTCCACGCCGGTCGTCGTCGGCGCCGCCGCGCTGCTGCGCCAGCAGCACCCCGACTGGACGGCCGAGCAGGTCAAGGCCCGGCTCATGCACAGCGCCTCGGGCAACGGCTGGTACAACGCCTGGTCCCACGGAGCCGGACGGCTGGACCTCGCCGCGGCGACGTCGACGGGCCTGCTCGCCTCGCGCCCCAGCCTGGACCTCGGCCTCATCCACTGGCCGCACGAGGGCACGGTCGAGGAGACGGTCACGATCACCAACCCGGGCGCGGAGGACGTCGCGATCGAGACCGACGTCTTCCTGGAGGCCGAGCTCACGGTCCCGGCGCCCGACGGGGCCATCTCGGTCACCCCGGTCACGGCCACCGTCCCGGCCGGCGGGTCGGTCGAGCTCACCGTGACCATCGACCTCGACCCCCTCGGGATCCGCGGCTGGCAGGGCATCCTCACCGTGGCCGGGGACGAGGGGTCGACGCTGCGGATCCCGGTCGGCGCCTTCCTGGAGCCGGAGAGCTACCAGCTCGACCTGCAGGTCATCGACGCCAACGGCGACCCCTGGAACCCGGCGGCGGGTGCCGGCGAGGTCGGCGTCGACCCGACGATCCCGATCTTCAACGGCGTCACCGGCGGGTTCATCCGCCTCCACCCCGACGAGAACGGGCAGGTCAGCGCGCGGGTGCCGGCGGGGGAGTGGATGGTGCTGGCCCGGGTCTACACGCCCGACCCGGACGGCGGCCCGGGCACCATCACCGTCACCGGCACGCCGGGGCTGACGGTCGAGGAGGACACGTCATACGTCCTCGACGCCCGTGAGGGACAGCCGCTGGAGGTCCCGGACGTCGCGGGTCACGACACCGCGCCGCAGGTGGCGGTGCCGTTCATCTACAGCCGGACCTCCGCCTCCCGCGGCTACGGGGAGATCGTCTACCACGACCCGGCGGCGGTCGCCGACGGACGGGTCCGCTACACACCCACCGCGCCGGTGGAGCACGGCGGCTTCGAGGCGGTGACCCGGTGGTGGCTGGAGCCGACAGGGCCGGCCCGCGGGAAGGGGGCGGACCTGTATGACGTGCTGTCCAGCCGCCCGGTCCTGGACGCGGGGCTGACGCCCGACGTGACGGCGGAGGACCTGCGGAGCCGGCCGCGACTGGACCAGGTCTTCCACCCCGTCGGCCGCGACCCGTCATACGTCGTGGCCCACCTGTCGACGGCCCGGCAGCTGCACGTGGCCTTCGGCCTGGGCGCCGAGGTGACCACCCCGGGGGTCCGGGAGGTGCTGCTCCACGCCCCGGAGGGGCAGCCGTGGGCGGAGTGCCTCACCGCCGCCGGGAACGATCACCGGCAGCTCTGTGGCGCGGTACCGGAGCTGGGCGAGGGTGAGCGGGCACGGCGCCCGTTCGCGGCGACCCTGCACCCGATCGTCAAGGAGGCCTGGCACAGCGCGGACTCCCTCCACGTGTCGGTCGGGGCGACCGACGGCGTCCACGACGGGCCGCTCGGGGTGACCGCGGTGGCCGCCTCGACGCTCGAGCTCCGGGACGCCGACGACGCCGTGCTCGACACGGTCGAGGGCACCTTCGCCTACTTCCGCGGCCGGACCGAGCCGGGGCGGTTCCGCCTGGTGCAGGAGCTGGAGGCGGTCCCGGGGGAGGTCTCCCCGATGACGAGGGCGCGCACGGTCTGGGAGTTCTCGTCCCGGCCACCGGGTGAGGACGACGGGTTCTCCACGCAGCCGACGCTGCTGGGCATCGACTACGGGCTCGAGCTGCCGGCCGACGGCGGCGTCGGCGCCCGTCCGGTCCCGATGGAGCTGCGGGTGCTGCCGACGACCGGCACCGCGCCGGCGGAGCGGGTCGAGCAGGTCAGCCTCGAGGTCTCCGCCGACGACGGCCGCACCTGGCGCGAGGTGGGTGTCCGGCGGTCGGGGCCGACGTCGTTCCGGGCCACGTTGACGCCGGCCCTGGTGAGGGGCGCGGAGCACCTGTCGTTCCGGGTCGCCGCGGTCGACGCCGCCGGGAACGCGATCGAGCAGACCACGTCCCGGCTCGTCGAGGTCTCCCGGGGACGCTGACGCCGGGCCGGGCGGGGCGGTCGTGCCGGCGACCGCCCCGCCCCCGCCGTGCGTCCGGTCGGGGCGCACGTCAGGGTAGGAACATGGCAGACCGCTCGCCGGTGGCCCGGCTGATGCTCGGCGCGAGCGCCCTGACGACCCTGGGGGCGATCCCGCCCTTCCTGCTCGGTGCCCAGGCCGTCCTCATCATGCGGGACCTGGGCTTCGGCGCCGCCCGGTTGGGGATCGCGGTCAGCACCTTCTTCGCCGTGGCGGCCGTCGCGACGATCCTGGCGAGCGGGCTGCTGGAGCGCTGGGGCGCCGGGAGGATGCTCCTCGCCGCCGGTGTCCTCGTGGCGTCCGGGGGTCTCGGCCTGGCCCTCCTGGTGCAGGACTGGTGGGTCCTCGTCGTGGCGATGGCCGTCCTCGGTGCCGGCAACGCGACCTGCCAGGGCGCCTCGAACCGCACGGTGGCCACCCTCCTTCCCGCGTCACGGCGGGGCCTGGGCTTCGGTCTCAAGCAGAGCGCGGTCCCGGTGGCGATCATGCTGGGCGGGCTCGCCGTGCCGACCACGACCACGCTGTTCGGGTGGCGCAGCACCTTCGTGGTGGCCGGTGCGGTGGGCGTCCTGGTCGCCCTCGCCGGGGTCGTGGTGCTGGGACGCGAGCGCACTGCTCGCGGCGCCCCGCCCGGGACGGCGCAGCCGCGCGCGGCGGAGACGGGCGGCACACGGTCGGCTGGTTCCTCGGCCGTCGGGCCGCGCGACCTGCCGCCCCGGGGGCCCCTGCTGCTGTGCGGCGTCGCCACGACGTTCGCCAGCGCGGCCGCCAACTTCCTCGGGTCCTACCTGGCCAGCTGGGCCCACGAGGTCGGCCTGACGATCTCCCAGGCCGGGCTGCTCATGGCCGCCGGCTCGGGCGCCTCCGTGCTCACCCGGGTGCTCCTGGGCTTCCAGGCCGACCGTCGGTACGGCGGCAACCTCGCGGTCGTCGCGTCGCTGACCCTGGTCGGCGCCGTGTGCCTCGCGGCGCTCGGGGCCGTGCCCCGGGAGTGGGCGGTCGTGCTGTTCGGCTTCCTCGCCTTCGCCCTCGGCTGGTCCTGGCCCGGGCTCTACCTGTATGCCGTGGCGCGGCTGGGACGGGACACCCCCACCCGCGCCTCGTCCGTGGTGCAGGCCGGCGCGTTCGTCGGGGGAGCGCTGGGGCCGGTGGGGTTCGGCACCGTGGTCGAGGCGCTGGGGTTCCAGGGCGCCTGGCTGGCCGGGGCCGGCTCGTTCACGGTGGCCGGCATCCTGACCCTCCTCGCCCGCCGGGGGTTCCGGCGCGACCTGTTCACCCGGCCCCCGGCGGAGCCGTTCGGCTTCGGCGGAGGGCGGCGCAGCCCCCGGTTCACCACCCAGCCACCCTCCTTCGACACGCGTTCTTGAAAATCCCATGGGAAACCATTGACCAGACGTTTACCGAACCGATAGGAATTGGGTCGTCCGACCACGGCCCCTCCCTCAGCCGGGGATGGCCTCCCGGCGGCCGTGGTCGGTACATGCTTTCCTTTCCCTGGTCAGAACCGTTGACCACGCGTTCACCTACGCGGTAGGTATGAGGCGCACCGACAGGGTCCCACCGCCGCGCAGGGGCCGGCGGCCCTGGTCGGGGCAGGCGGCGACGGGGGTTGTCCGCGGTGTCGCCTGCCAGCTGGGTCAGCCCATCCGGGCTCGGCTGGGCTGAGAAAGAGGTGCCCTTTGTCATCGTCTTTCCGCAGCAGAACCTTCTCTCTCGCGGTCGCCCTGGCGGCGATGTTCGCCCTCGTGGTGTCCACCTTCCTCCCGGTCCGCGCCGCCGTCGGGCAGGAGGAGCTGCCCGACCTCGTCCGCCACGGTGACGAGCAGGCCAGCGTCGTGGAGGTCCATCTCCCCGACAGCAGTGCCCTCGACGATCTCGTCGCGACAGGCGTCGACCTCGACCACGAGGTGACCTGGCTCGACGACGGCGGGGTCGTCGCCCACGCGGTCGTGACCCCGAGCGAGGTCGAGGCGCTCGAGGCCCGTGGCTTCGACCTCGGCAGGACGGTCCACAGCCCGGAGGACACCGCGAAGGCGCTCGCCGCCCGCGAGGAGGCCATCGCGGCGGCACAGCTGGAGAACCGCGCCTTCGGCATGGCCGTCCAGGCGGCCGACGTCTCGGACGTCAGGATCATCCGCGCGGACTACTTCACCAACCAGGACGGGGAGCAGTACCTGTCCGTCGAGGCCAAGTGGGCCGAGGGGCAGACCGACCCCACCCCGCTCCTCGTCGAGCGCGACAGCGGCCCCGGCACCGAGATCGGCAGCGGCGGGACGCAGAACATCAGCCGCTTCGTCGACGCGGGGGTCTACCTCTACCACCGGGGCGCGGCCCAGGTGACCACCCGGCCGGAGTACATCCGGGTGACCAGCCCGTCCGGCGACACGGCGGTCGCCAAGGTGGAGGACTGGCTGCCCATCGACGGCGACGACCCGTGGGGTCCGGGCTACCAGCGTGACTTCATCACGTCATACCTGACGCCGACCGAGCTGTACGACCGGATCCACGCCCTGGCGGAGGAGTTCCCGCAGATCGCCGAGGTCGTCGAGCTGCCGTACAAGACCAACGGCTACCGTCGCCTGGCGCAGGGCCTCCTGGGGAGCAGCGACGGCAACCGGGTCGGCATCGACTCCAAGAGCTGGGGCCACGAGGGTGGCAACGGCATCGTGGTGTCGATCGCCGAGCCCGGCGGCGTGGACCAGCCGCTGAGCATCAGCGTCGAGGGCACCGCGATCACCGTCCACCCGGCCACGGACGCCTCGGGCGCCGTCACCAGCACGGCCGCCCAGGTCGTCGCGGCGATCAACGCCGACCCGGCCGCCGGTCAGCTGGTGACGGCCTACACCTACCGCGGCAACGCGGGCGCGGGTGTGGTGGAGCCGGGCAGTGTGACCCTGACGGACGGGCTGTCCGCACCGGAGAGCGTGTCCCGCGACCCGCACCCGGTCTACGCGCTGCGGATCGGCAAGCACCGGGACGGCTCGCGCATGGGTGTGCTGGCCTACGCCCAGGAGCACGCCCGCGAGTGGGTGCCGCCCCTGGTGGCCGTCGAGACCGCCGAGCGGCTGCTGCGCAACTACCAGCACGACGGCCGGACCAAGCAGCTGGTCAACAACCTCGACATCTGGATCGTCCCCTCGGTGAACCCCGACGGCGGGCACTACGCGTTCTACGACTTCAACTCGCAGCGGAAGAACATGACCAACCACTGCCCGCTGACAGGGAGCGCCGACGTCAACGCCCGGAACAGCTGGGGTGTCGACGTCAACCGGAACTACGACGAGTACAGCCTGTTCGACGGCTACTCCGGCGCGTCGACGAGCTGCACCAGCGGGACGTTCGCCGGACCAGGTGAACTCACCGAGCCGGAGAGCCGGAACATCGACTGGATCGCGGCGAACAACCCGAACATCAGGTTCTCGATGAACCTGCACAGCTCGGGCAACTACTTCATGTGGTCGCCCGGCGCCTACGCGACGCCGGGGCGGATCTCGGCGCCGCGGCCCACGCTGGAGGAGGAGTCCTTCTTCTGGGGCGCCTCGGCCCGGATCCTCACCGAGATCAAGCGGTACCGCGGGATGTCGGTGACCCCGGCGCGGACCGGTCCGATCTCCGACGTGCTGTACTCGGCGGCCGGCAACTCCGGCGACATGCTCTGGTACAAGTACGGCATCTACGCCTGGAACTTCGAGGTCGGCACCTCCTTCCAGCCGCAGTGGCCCGAGGCGCACGCCGAGTCCCAGGAGTTCGCCAACGGGCTCGTGGAGCTGATGCGCGTCGCCTACGACTACGGCAAGGACAAGCAGCGGCCGACGAGCACCATCGTCACCAGCGAGAGCGCCGAGCCGGGCATGGTCGACTTCCGGTTCGAGACCTCCGAGCCGGCGGCGGTGTTCTACACGCTCGACGGGACGGCTCCGTCATACGAGTCCGAGCTGTACGGCGCGGCCGGCATCCGCGAGGGCGGTGAGACCATCACCGTCCCGGCGGGGACCACGGTGAGCTGGTTCTCGGTCGACTCCGCCGGCAACGTGGAGAAGAACTACAAGCCGGGCAAGGGGAAGAACTACAACAAGCAGCGCGTCGGGTGACCTCCTGACCGACCGCTCCGGGCGCCTCCCCCGACCTGCCGGGCCGGGGGAGGCGCCCGCACGTTGCGGGACGGTCACGTTCCGTCTCCGGATGTGGACGTATCACCCCACCACTGGGATGCTCGTAGTGGTCACAGGTACGTCGCGGGGCCCGGCCCAACCGCCCGGCCCGAGAGGGACGGGAAGACCATGGGCATCAGGCACCGCCGGCACCGGCCGGCCGGGGAGTGGGCGGAGTTCGCCGCGGCCTGGGAGCCCGAGGAGGGTCCCCGGCCCGCGCACCCCGAGCTGCTCAGCGACGAGAACTGGCAGCGCTACAACCGCTACGTCAGCCACGTCCTCGAGGAGCGGGACCGGGCGCTGGCCCAGATCGCCCGCATCCACCGCGCCGCCCGCCGGTTCATCACGCTGGGCTACGCGCTGGTCGGCTTCGGCGTCCTGGCCTTCGTCGGCGGGATCATCCTGCAGGTCCTCCGGGGCGGGAGCGTCGACGTGCGCGACCTCGAGACCTTCCAGCAGGCGTCCCAGCTCGTCGTCATCGGCGGGGTCCCGTGGTTCGCGGTGGCGCTGGCCGTGTTCGTGCTCGGCATCCTCGTCGCGCTCATCGGTGGGCTGATCCAGGTGACCGCCACCAGCGAGGAGGACCGTCTCGACCGGGACTACCCGCTGCCGCCCCGACTGGGCTGAGCCTCACTCGGTCGGCGAGCCGGTCAGGTCGACCACCCGGGTGACCGGGACGTCGGCGACGCCGTTGCCGTCGGTGTCGAGACCGGAGACCTCGTCCATGACCTGCGAACCCGGCGACAGGAACACGGAGGCGTGGACGAGCATGACGTCAGTGCCCGTCTCGCTCCCGCCGACCGTCGACATGCTGCCCCCAGCGACGATCTGTGCCGTGGTGCTGGCCGGGTGGGCCGCCACGACGAGGACGTTCCTGGCCCCGGTCCGCACGGCGATGACGTCCTGGCCGACGATCCCGGCCACCGGCACCTCGGCCTCCGCGGGGGCCAGGAGCCAGTAGCCGAAGCCGTCCGCGACCGTGGCCACGCCGCCGTCGAGGGCGACGCTGGCCTGGGTCTCGGGCCCGATGAAGCCCCACGGGTTGATGCCGTCCTCGGCCGGGGCGGACTCCGGGCTGCGCAAAGCGACACCGACCAGCTCGTGGTCCGGAGGGATCAGGCCGGCCACGGTGAACGGGCCGACAGCACGTGGGTCGGTCCACAGGTCGGGTCGGGACACGACCCCTCCGGAGCCGTCACGGACCACGGGGACCAGCTCGTCCCACCTGGTCGCGTCCAGCACGGCGATCGTGCCGAGGTCCCCGGCGTCGAAGGCCGACACCCCCACCACCGGGTCGTCCGCGGCGGGCAACGGCTGACCCTCCAGCAAGGGGGTCACTCCGTGGCGGCCCTCCTCCGGCTCACCGGTGAGCGCGACGACCGTCCCAGCGGGCCCGGGCACCCGGACCGTGCCGTCCGGCCGGAGCTCTGCCGGCGTGTGCTCGGGCTGGGCCTGTGCCTCCTCGCCCAGGGCGAGTACGACGAGCCGCCGGCCGTCGGCCAGCTCCACCCTGGCGACGTCGTCTGGGACGGCCCACTCCGCCTGCGGGAGCTCGAAGGAGCCGAGCCGCACCGCGTCGGGGTCGGATGGATCCCAGTTCGGCACCAGCATGACCGGCCTGCCCGCACCGAAGGTGCTGAGAACGGGTCCGCCCGCGAGCTCGGAGTCGAAGAGCCGGAAGCTGTCGCCAGCTGACTCGACCAGGACACCGTCGCCCGAGGGGCGGAGCGCGAACGTCGTGCCGTCCTCGAAGGTGAGCTCGGAGTCCCAGTCGCCCGAGACAACCTCCCGCTCGGCCGGTGCGACCTCCTGCGTGGCGAGGAAGCCGTCACCCAGGGCACCGAGGCTCACGGCGGCGACGGACGCAGCGGCAGCGAGCGTCATGCCGGTGAATGCGGCCCGGCGGCGACGGACGCGGCGGCGACCACCTTCGAGCACCGCGGCGGCGTCGATGTGCAGGGACGGCGCGTCCGCGCCGGCGCGCTCGATGAGCGACAGGACGGATCGGTCGTCGTGGTCAGACACGGGAGTCCTCCTCGGTCAGCAGCTCGCGCAGGCCGGCGAGGCCGCGCGAGGTGGAGCTCTTGACTGTGCCGAGGCTGACGCCGAGGGCGTCGGCGGTCTGCTGCTCGGACAGGTCCAGGTAGTGGCGCAGGACGACGCACTGCCGTTCCCGACGGGGCAGCTGCTGCAGCGCCCGGACGAGGTCCACCCGGTCCCCGCCCCGCCCGGCCGCCACCGGCTGGTCGGGGACGAGAGCGGTCAGGACCTCGCGGCGGCCCTTGCGCCAGGAGTCGGTGTGCAGGTTGACCAGGACGCGGCGGGCGTAGGCGTGCGGGTTGCCCGTGCGGACCCTGGCCCACCGCACGTACACCCGCTCAAGGCACTCCTGGACCAGCTCCTCGGCCCGGTGGGGGTCGGCGGTGAGCATCCACGCCACCGTGAGAAGTCGGGCCGAGCTGCCGTTGACGAAGTCGACGAAGTCCTCGTCGTGGCGCCGTCTCGTCTCGCGCATCCACTCTCCTGACCTCCGCCCGGGCACAGTCGGCGCCCGGCTCCACCCTCTCAACGGGCGCGGGCCGCGGAAGGTTGAGTATGACGTGCCGCCGGGTGTCCGTGGTCCGGCGCGTCGGGGCGTGCGGTCGGTCTGGGGGAAGTCAGTAGTCGACGGGGTCGCGGGAGATCGGGCAGGTCATGCAGTGGCCGCCGCCACGGCCACGGCCGAGCTCGGCACCGCGGATCTCGATGACCTCGACGCCGGCCTGGCGGAGCAGCTCGTTGGTGTAGGTGTTGCGGTCGTAGGTGTAGACCACGCCCGGCTCGACGGCGACCGCGTTGTTGCCGCTGTCCCACTGCTGGCGCTCCCCGGCGTACCAGCCGCCGCCGGGCTCCACGGCGCGCAGCTTGTCCAGGCCGAGCGACTCGGCGACGACGTCGATGAAGTGCCGGCCGCGTTCGGCAGTGACCTCGAAGCCGCCCCGGTCAGCGGGGCGCAGGGAGACCGTCTTGATGCCGTCGACGATGTCGGGGTAGTAGGTGACGACGTCGCGGTCGGCGAAGGTGAAGACGGTGTCCAGGTGCATCGCGGCGCGCAGCTTCGGCATACCGGCCACGACGACGCGGGTGGCCGCCCCCGCCTCGAACAGCCGGGTGGCGACCTGGGTGATGGCCTGGCGCGAGGTGCGCTCGCTCATCCCGATGAGCACGGCGCCGTTGCCGATCGGCATGACGTCGCCGCCCTCGAGCGTGGCCAGACCCCAGTCCTGCTCCGGGTCGCCCCACCACACGGTGCTGCCGGTGAAGTCCGGGTGGAACTCGTAGACCGCCTTCATGAGCAGGGTCTCGTCGTGCCGGGCCGGCCAGAACAGCGGGTTGAGCGTGACCCCGCCGTAGATCCAGCAGGTGGTGTCCCGGGTGTACAGCGTGTTCGGCAGGGGCGGCATGAGGTACTCGGTCATGCCCTGCTCGTCCCGGACCAGCGCCAGGTGGGCGGAGCGGAACTCCTCCGGCAGGTCCCGGGCGGCCAGGCCGCCGATGAGGTACTCGGTCAGGGTCGCGTCGTCCAGGGAGTCCAGGAACGCCCGGGTGTCGTCGAGCAGGCCCAGCCCGACGTCGTTCGCGGTGATCTTGCGGTCGAGCAACCAGGGCCGGGCGCCCGGCACCGCCAGCGTCTCGGCGAGGAGCTCGTGCAGCTCGAGCACCTCCACCCCCTGGGAGCGCAGGTCGTCGACGAAGGCCTGGTGGTCCCGCTGGGCGCTCTCCACCCAGAGGACGTCGTCGAAGAGGAGGTCGCCGCTGTTGGTCGGCGTCAGCCGCTCGTGGCCGAGGCCCGGCCGGCAGACCAGGACCTTGTGGAGCCGGCCGACCTCGGAGTGGACACCGTGGGGAGCGGGCGACATCAGGACTCCTTCGTGCGGGTGGGCGGGCTGGACATCAGATCTCGATGGCACCGGTCGCGAGCAGCACGAGCCCGACCACGGCGAAGGCGAGGACGACGAGGAAGGTGATCATCCCGGCCCGGGTGAACACCACGGCCTGCCGCTCGCGGCGGGCCGCGACGTAGAGCAGCGTGGCGGGGGCGAGCAGGAGGCAGGCGAGGAAGACGAACAGGTAGCCCGCGGCCCAGATGAGGAACAGCGTGTTGCCGGTAGACAGGAGCGCGACCACCAGGTCCTTGGTGCGTGACCCGTCGTCTGCGGCCACGCGGGCCCCGCGCTCCCGGGCCACCTTCACGGCGTACCCGCTGGCCAGGGCGAACGGTGCGAGCGCCAGCGCGGCGGTGAGGTCGAGGGTGAAGTCCAGCGCGTCGGCGACGAACTGCACCGCGAAGAGGATCAGGGTGACGAGCACCGAGGTCCACAGCACCGCCTGCTCCGGCACGTCGTGCCGGTTCACCCGGGCGAAGTGGCGCGGCAGGTCGCCGTCGCGCGCCGCGGCATACACGACGTCGGCGGCCAGCAGCTGCCAGGCGAGGTAGGCACCGAGCACGGAGACGATGAGCCCGACCCGGATGAGCGCCCCGCCCCACGGGCCGACCGCCGCCTCGAGCACCCCGCCGACCGACGGCTGGGACAGGTCGGAGATCTCCCCGCGGGGGAGGATGCCGAAGGCCAGGATCGAGATCGAGGCGAACAGGGCCAGCACCGACAGGAAGCCCAGCACGGTGGCTCGCCCGACGTCCTCGCGCCGGCGCGCGTAGCGCGAGTAGACGCTGGCGCCCTCGATGCCGAGGAAGACGAACACGGTGACGAGCATGGTCCCCTGGACCTGCTGGAACAGCGACTCCCCGCCCGGCAGGTCGTAGCCGCCGGTCAGGTTGCCGGTGAACACGTCCGGGTCGAAGAAGACGATGACCAGCACGAGGAACAGGGCCAGCGGCACCAGCTTGGCGACGGTGACGACCGCGTTGATGCCCGCCGCCTCCTTCACCCCGCGGCGGATGAGCAGGTAGAACCCCCACACCGCGGCGGCCGAGACGAGGTAGGCCGGCCAGGTGTCGCCCTGCCCGAGCACCGGCTCCAGCTCGGGGAAGAGCTGCGACACGGTGCTGTTGATGAGCACCCAGTAGAACGCGTTGCCGGCACACGCCGAGGCCCAGAACCCCACCGCCGACAGGAACCCGGGGTAGAGGCCGAACCCGGCGCGGGCGTAGACGTAGACGCCGTTGTCGAGGTCGGGCTTGCGGACGGCCAGCGTCTGGGAAGACGAACGCGAGCATGAGCATGCCGAGCCCGGCGACCGTCCAGGCGATGAGCGACCCGTAGACCCCCGTCTCCCCGGCGAACCGGGCCGGGAGCTGGAAGACCCCGGCCCCGACCATGGAGCCGACGACCATGGCGGTGAGGGCCGGGAGGCTGAGCTTGCTCGCCTCCTGCTGGGCGGTGTCGGTGGCCATCGGCCGCTCCCCGGATCGGGACGGTCCGCGCGGGGACCGTGCGTCTTCCCGTCCTACCGCAGCCCGGACGGGCCGGGCAAGGGACGGCGGCGCCCACCCGCAGTCAGCTGCCGGTATGACGCGCGCGTCGCCTCTCGACGGAGGCCGCCAGGCCGTCGAGCACGACCTGCAGCGCGAACTCGAAGGAGTCCTCGGCCGTGGCCGCGAAGGCGTCCTCGGCCAGGGCCGCCATCTGCGGGTAGCGCCCGCTCTCCAGGGCCCGCACGAGGATCGGCTCCTGCGCCTTCCAGAACTCCTCGTTGCTGACGCCGGTGCGCTCCTCGGCCAGCGCGGCGCCGTTGACCGTCCGGGCCAGGCTGGCGATGAACCCCTCGACCGTGGTGATCGCGAGGATCTTCTCCTGGGAGGTCCACGGGGCGTCCTGCAGCCCGCCGAGGAGGGCCTCCATCCCGGCCATCGCCCGGGGCCCGAGGATGGGCCGGCTCTGGTCGACGAAGGGCAGCCAGCTGTGCCTGCGGTACAGGTCCCACATCTCCCGGGCGAAGCGCTCCAGGGTGGCCCGCCAGTCCACCGGGTACGGCTCCAGGTCCTCCTCGAGGACCCGGTCGAGCATGAGGTCGAGCAGCTCCTCCTTGCCTGGCACATAGCGGTAGAGGGACATCGTGCCGACCTCGAGCGCTGCGGCGATCCGGCGCATGGAGACCGACTCCAGGCCCTCGGCGTCGGCGATCTCGATCGCGGCCTCCACGATCCGGTCCACGGAAAGCCGGGGGGAGGGGGCGGCGCGCTCGCGCTCGGGCTCCTGCCACATCAGGGCCAGGCTGCGGTGGACGTCGCCGGCGCCGGTGCGCTCCGTCATACGGGTCGTTCCTCCTGGTCGGGGCGGCCTGCTTGCATCATCGCGAGCGTACACCGTACTCTCGGTGCGTACAGTGTACTCAGGGAGGGCGGGATGAACTCAGCAGAGGACCTTGCGGTCCTGGCCTCGGGCCTGGTCAAGCGGTACGGCGACGTGGCCGCGCTCGACGGCCTCGACCTGGAGGTGCGGCGTGGGACGGTGCACGGCCTGCTCGGGCCGAACGGCGCCGGGAAGACGACGGCGGTGAAGGTGCTGACCACGCTGATCGAGCCCGACGCGGGTCAGGCGTGGGTCGCGGGCGCCGACCTGGCACGTGACAAGCTCGGGGTCCGGCGGCGGATCGGTCTGGCCGGCCAGTACGCGGCGGTCGACGAGCTGCTCACCGGCCGGCAGAACCTGGAGATGTTCGGGCGGCTGTTCCACCTCGGCAGGGCGCGGGCGCGCGCCCGGGCCGTGGAGCTGCTCGAGCAGTTCGGGCTGGCCGACGCGGCGCACAAGGGGGTCAAGGACTACAGCGGGGGCATGCGGCGGCGCCTCGACCTCGCCTCGAGCATGGTCCTCGCTCCCGAGGTGATGTTCCTCGACGAGCCGACGACCGGGCTGGACCCCCGGGGGCGGGCCGAGGTCTGGGACGCGGTGCGCGGGCTGGTCGCCCAGGGCACCACGGTGCTGCTCACCACGCAGTACCTCGACGAGGCCGACCAGCTGGCCGACCGGATCACCGTGATCGACCGGGGACGCCGGATCGCCGACGGCACGCCGGCGGAGCTGAAGCGCGCCGTCGGCGGGGACCAGGTCGAGGTGACGGTCGCGGACGTGGCGGACCTGGAGACCGCCGAGGCGGCCTGTGCCGCGGTCTCCGACCTGCCGCCGCTGGTCGACCGGCCCCGGCGACGGGTCATCGTGCCGGTCGAGCAGCAGCTCGGCGCCCTGGCGGAGGTGGCCCGGCGGCTGGCCGACGCGGGGGTGGAGGTCGAGGACGTGGGCCTGCGCCGACCGACCCTGGACGAGGTGTTCCTGCGGCTCACCGGCCACGTCGCCGAGGAGCAGCCCGAGACCGAGGAGGCGATCCGATGAGCACCACGACGACGACGGAGCTGCGCCCACTCGAGCGCCCCCCGGCCTACTGGGCGGTCGCCGACGCCTGGACCATGGTCTGGCGGCAGCTGCTCTACTACGTCCGGCAGCCCACGACCATCCTGTGGCAGCTGGGCTTCCCGATCGTCTCGGTCCTGCTGTTCGTCTACGTCTTCGGGTCGGCGATGAACATCGGCGGCGGGGCGGACTACACCTCCTTCGCGATGCCCGGGATGTTCGCCATGACCATGGCCTTCGGCTTCATGAACACCGCGTATGCCGTGGTGCTGGACAAGGAGAAGGGTGTCACCGACCGGTTCCGCTCGATGCCCATGTCTCCGTCGGCGGTGGTCGCCGGCCGGGGCGTGGGCGACCTCATCGGGGCAGGGGTCGACCTGCTGGTGCTCGCCGTGATCGCGCTGGTCATCGGCTGGCGGTCCGACGGCTCGGTGACGGAGACGCTCGCGGCGTTCCTGCTGCTGCTCCTGCTCCGCTTCGCGCTGATCTGGATCGGGATCTACCTCGGCCTGGGGGTGAGGAACACCGAGGCGGCCGGCAACCTGTTCGCGGTGGCGTTCCCGTTCGGGATGATCTCGAGCGTCTTCACGCCGCCGTCGATGATGCCCGACTGGCTGGGTCTCATCGCGATGTGGAACCCGGTGTCCTCGACCGCCACGGCGATCCGGGAGCTGTTCGGCAACCCGGTCGGGCTCGGCGACAGCTGGATCGAGCAGAACGCCATGGTCATGGCCGTGGTCTGGCCGCTGCTCATCACGGTCGTGTTCCTGCCGCTGGCGGTGCGGCGCTACCAGCGGCTGTCCCGGTAGGCCGGCCGGCTCAGAGCCGGTCGAGGAGGTCCATCACCCCGGGGACCCGGACCAGGGCGTCCCGGGCGAGGAGGAAGCCGACGATGCCGACCGTCCAGCTGGTCAGCTCGGCCCCGGACCGCTCCAGCCAGCGGGTGGCCCGTCGGAGCAGTGGTTCGACGCGGTGGTGCGCGGCGATCCGGAGGACGAGAAGCACCAGCGCCGGCAGGATCATCACGAGGCAGTAGGCGGCCAGGCTGCCGACCCGCAGCGCCGGTGTCGTGTCCGCGGTGGCCAGCAGCCCGATGGCACCCAGGTAGGGCAGCATCGTGCCCAGCTCGAGCAGGGCGGCGCCGAGGGCCAGGCCGACCAGCCCGCCCACGCCGCCGGAGCCGGACCGCCCCATGGCCCGCTCCCGCCACCGGGTCACCCGGCCCGGCGGCGCCCCCGCGTCCTTCCTCCCGCCCAGCCGGAAGCTCAGGGCGAACAGCCCGACCCCGAGCACGAGCTGGGCCCAGGCCGCCCAGGGACGCTCGAGCCAGCCGTCGAGGTTCTCCAGACCCGCGCCCACACCGACGAGCAGGGCGACCCCGACGACGAGGTAGAACGCCGCGACGGTGCCGAGGAACGCCAGCACCCGGCCCGCCCGCACCCGTCCGGGCGCCACGAGAAGCCACAGCGGGATCAGCAGCGTGCCGAAGCTGGTCGAGTCGAGGAGGGCCAGGACGAGCAGGGAACCGGCGAGGACTGCGGACATGTCACCAGGGTCCGGGCCCCGGGTGCGGCTGCGCATCGTCCGATCGGGTCGACCTGGACTGGCGGACACCGACTTTCGTCGGATCTTCCGGCCACCCGCAGCGGGGCGGGCGGCCGTTCCGTTTGCGTCGCCCCCGGTGCATGTCGGAGGGTGGAGGAGTCCGAGGCGCGTGCGCATTGCCTGTGAGGTGGTCGTAGGCGTCGCGTCGGCTGCGCGCCGGCGTCCGCACCGAAGACAGGAGCCAGCATGCTCACCATCACCGAGAACGCCCAGGCCGTCGTCCAGGGGCTGACGAGCGAGTCCCAGCTGCCGGAGGGGGCCGGTGTGCGCATCGCGTTCGCCCCCGGCACCGAGAACCAGCTGGAGCTGACCGTCGTGCCCGACAAGGAGCCCACCGACGTCGTCGTCCCGGCGGGCGAGGCCACCGTGTACCTCTCCGAGGAGGCCGCGGCGGCGCTCGACAACCAGACCCTCGACGCGGCGCAGACCGAGCAGGGGATCGGGTTCACGCTCCGGCCGCAGGCCTGAGCCTCCGACCCACGGCGCCCGTCCCGCTCCGGCGGGGCGGGCGCCGTCGTCTGTGCCCGGCCGCTGCTGGGAGCGGCGCTCCGGTTGACGCCCGGCCCGGCCCCGCCGGAGCATCAGGCATGGCGTTGCGGATGAAGCGACTGCTCATGGGAAGCGCTGCCGAGCTGCGCTACGAGCCCTACCCGTTGCGGGTGCGGGCCACGGTGGACGGGCTGACGGCGGTCGAGTCCACCCGGGCCGCGCTGGTGTGGGAGCCGCGCCGGCTGGTCCCGGTGTTCGCCGTCCCGGCCGAGGACCTCCACGGCACACTGGTCGAGACCCGGACCCCCGCGGCGGACGAGCACGAGTTCCCACCGTTCCTGGGCCCGGACGACTTCGCGCTGCACACCACCGAGGGCCGCGCCTTCGACGTGGTCGTGGGCGAGCGGACCCTGGAAGGCGCCGCGTTCGCCCCGGACAACCCTGCCCTGGACGGCCGGGTGGAGCTGGACTTCGCGGCGTTCGAACGGTGGTACGTCGAGGACGAGGAGCTCGTCGGCCACGCCCGCGACCCCTACAAGCGCATCGAGACGGTGCGCAGCGACCGGCACGTCGTCGTGGCCTTCGAGGGACAGGTCCTGGCCGAGTCCCGGCGCCCGGTGGCGCTGTACGAGACGCACCTGCCGGTCCGCTGGTACCTGCCGCGCGAGGACGTCCGGATGGACCTGCTCGAGCCCGGCGACACCCGGACCACGTGCGCGTACAAGGGCCACGCGTCATACCTGTCGTTGCGCGGCGCGGGGGAGCGGGGCCGCGACCTGGCCTGGTGCTACCCCGAGCCACTGCGCGATGCCCAGGCCGTCCGCGACATGGTGTGCTTCTGGGCCGAGCGGACCGACCTGACCCTCGACGGGGAGGCGGTGCCCCGCCCGGTGACCCCGTGGTCGCCGCCGGAGGAGCAGCGCGAGGCCGCCGAGGAGACGCTCGAGTTCGGCTGAGGCCGGCCCTGACCTGCACTGAGGTGAGGCTCGCCTTCCTGGCGGGCGCCCCTGGTCCCGTCCTACGGTCGAGGGTGCGAAAGAACAGGAGGACGTCGTCGTGAGCGAGCAGGTCGAGGACACCACGCAGCCGACGCGGGAGGTGTCCCGGGCGACCATCCGCAAGTGGCGCCGCTACCTGGCCGACGAGCTCGCCACCGTCGAGGTGCTGCGCACGCTGGCCGACCGCAAGGACGGCGAGGACCGCAAGATCCTCCTCGAGCTCGCCGACGCCGAGGAGCGGCACGCCCAGCACTGGGTCCAGCTGCTCGGCCCCCACGCCGAGCCCCCGCCGCGGCCCACCCTGCGCCACCGCGGGCTGGCCGTCCTGGCCCGGCGGTTCGGGTCGGTCTTCGCCCTGGCGCTGCTGCAGCGCGCGGAGGGCGCCAGCCCCTACGAGAAGGACGTCAACGTCCCGGCCACCATGGCGGCCGACGAGATCATCCACGAGGAGGTCCTCCGCGGCCTCGCGGCGCACGGCCGCGCCCAGCTGACCGGCAACTTCCGGGCCGCGGTGTTCGGCGCCAACGACGGCCTGGTCTCCAACGTGGCCCTCGTCGCCGGCATGTCCGCCACCGGCGTGGGTGCGCCCGTCGTCCTGGCCGCCGGTGTCGCCGGCCTCCTCGCCGGAGCCCTGTCGATGGCCGCGGGGGAGTACATCTCGGTGCGCTCGGCCCGGGAGCTCATCGAGGCCTCCCAGCCCAGCGACCACGCCCAGTCCGCCGTCGAGCACCTGGACCTCGACGTCAACGAGCTGGAGCTGGTCTACCGGGCCCGGGGGATGGACGAGCAGGTGGCACGCGACCGCGCCCAGGAGGTGCTCGGCGAGATCCGCCAGAACGGCGAGGTGCCCAGCGACGCGGTGCCGGCCGCCCCGGCGGAGGTCGACGAGGGCGAGGTCGTCGGCAACCCGGTGCAGGTCGCCCTGGCCAGCTTCCTCTTCTTCGCCTCGGGTGCCTTCGTGCCGATCATCCCCTACCTGTTCGGGATGACCGGGGTGGGTGCCCTCATCGTCTCGGTGGCCCTCGTGGGTATCGCCCTGCTGACCACCGGCAGCATCGTCGGGATCCTCTCCGGGGCCTCGCCGGGGTGGCGCGCGGTCCGCCAGCTGCTCATCGGCTACGGCGCCGCCACCGTGACCTACCTGCTCGGCCTCGCCTTCGACGTCTCCGGGGTCACCTGACCCTCACATCCGGTGACCTGGACGGGGTCGCCCGGTAACCTGTCGGGCCGTACCGTCCGGACGCAGGGGAGGAGACGGTGATGGGGGGCGAGCAGCCCACCGACGAGGTAGTCATGGTGGCCAATCCCTACCGGGCCGCGGTGGCGTCGGCACGCAGCGCGTGCGTGCAACCGGCCGAGAGCCTGGGGGACGTGCTGGCCAGGGCGCGCCGGGCGATGAACTCCGGCGCCTGGACCGGTTCGGGGGCGGACGCCTTCTCCGCCGAGCTCGACGGGCACCGGGAGACGCTCAAGAACGCCGGACCGGCCGCGCTGGCGGAGTTCGACGAGGCGCTCGCCCGGCTGCCGGAGACGGTCGAGGCCAACTCCTGGTACGTCCACTGGCGCAACCTGGGGATCTGATGGCCGAGGTCAGCATCGGCATCGAGGAGATGGCGGACCTCGTCCGCGACCTGGAGTCCGCCCGGGACGAGGCACCCGGCTACGTCAACGCCATCCGCGGACGCCTCGAGGGCGTGTGGCTGTCCACCGAGAGCGTCGACCCGCTGGGCTACGGCAAGCCGGTCTGGGGCTGGCTCGACGAGCGGATCATGGACGTCCACCGCCGCCTGTCCATGGCCCGGCTCATCGCCCAGTCGTCGCCGGGCGCGGGGCTGACCACGGTCACCTTCGACGACAGCGTCCTGTCCGACCTGAGCCAGGCACAGGTCGACGAGCTCGCGGACCGGGCGGCGGAGCTGATGACCGGCCTGGAGATCGGGGACCGTCGCGACGTCGACCAGGACCTGCTCGACCTGCTCGCCGAGCACGCGCACGACCCCTACTTCGCCCAGGCCCTGGCCGAGCGCGTCCCGGTCGACCAGCTCGACACCTACCTGCGCGCCCTCAACGACTACCGCCAGTACGAGGCCCGCGGCCCGGACGAGGCCCGCGCCTTCGACGAGCGCTACGACGCGGTCCTCAACGGGCTCGGCCTGGCCTTCGGGCTGGCCTCCCAGGGCACCGGCGAGCTCGAGGTGCCGGGCCTGACGAGCAGCTGGACGTCATACATCCGCGACACGGCGCCGCACCACACCGGCGCGGCCAACCGCCTCTCCCTCGTCATCGGCCGCGGCCAGTGGTCCACCGACTTCCTCGTCGACGTCTACGAGACGATCCGCGAGGCGGAGGACGACCTCCAGGGCAAGGACACCTGGGCCGTGGCCGGCTTCGACTTCGTCTTCGACCCGGACCCGGAGCGGAGCCCCGAGACGACGATCGTCCAGGACCCGCTCGCCGGGGTCTTCACCGCGATGGCGACCAACCCCGACGCCGTCTTCCGGATCTTCGGCAGCGGCGACCGGGAGTCGGTGGAGGTCGACGGCCGTGACTTCGGGACGGTCAACGCCGAGCTGTTCCGGATCATCCGGCACCGGGGGCTCGACGAGGTCACGGTCGAGAGCCTCATGGCCGCGCTCCAGGGCGGCATCACCAGCGCCCCGGTCGAGGGGCAGACCGCGTGGCAGCCGGTCCTCGCCGAGGACCTGGAGCGCCTGGCGGAGGCGCTGGAGGAAGAGGCCCGGATCGCCGAGGAGAACAGGGGGCCGTGGTGGTCCCGGCTCGGGCACGGTCTGCTCGACATCGCGGGCATGGTGCCCCTGTTCGGTGAGGTTGCCGACGGCATCAACGGGCTGTGGTACCTCGCCGAGGGGAACAAGCTCGACGCGGGGCTGTCCTTCGCCGGGATGATCCCGGTCGCCGGGTGGTTCTCGGTCGGGGGGAAGTGGGTCCGCCGGGCCCTCAACGCCGAGGAGCTGACCACCCTCGGGCGGATGGCCGACAACGGGGACATCCTGCGCCACCTGCCGAACGGGCGGCTGCCGACGTCCCTCGACGAGCTGGCCGACCCGGACAACTTCCGCCCGACGGCGTTCCTCAGCCCCGGTGAGCTGCGGCGGTTCCGCGATCGGGAGTGGCTGCAGCGGATCATCGCCGGGAACCGGTTCGACGGCTACATGGTGGGGCGGTACAAGTTCGACCAGGTCAACCTGGTCGGGCCCGACGGTCGCTACTACCGGCTGGACAGCTGGAGCCCGGGTGAGGCGATCGTCTCCCGCAAGCTCACCCAGCTCAACGACATCCAGTTCGAGACCGCGAAGGGGTACATCGACGAGTTCGTCACCAAGTACCCGCGAGGTGCCACGGTGGCGGACACGCCGCTGAACCGGCAGCGGGGGATCGCGGGCATGGAGCTGAACGGCAGGATGGTGCTCGAGGTGCCCCCGCAGACCGGTGGGCGCATCCCCGACGAGGTCGCCGAGTACGCCTTCGAGAACAACATCCGCATCATCGACGTCAACGGCGTCGACTACACGGCCCACCTGTTCGACGATGTCCCCTGACCGAAAGGACGGCATGAACTACCTCTACGGCCACAGCTGGCACCCCAAGCTGCGCAAGCCGGTCCGGCCCCTGACGGAGAAGCAGGCCCGCGAGCGGTGGGAGAACGGGCCCGACTTCTGCGTGGCGGGCGGTCCCGACCTGGAGCCCGGTCGGGTGCCGGAGTACAGCCTCGTCGTCGGCCGGCAGGGGCAGTTCGTCACGGCCACGCGCTACGACCAGCACGGCAGTGTGGTGGCGGTCTACAACTTCAAGCACGTGGACGAGCGTCCCGAGGACCTTTTCCTCAAGCAGGTGACGCTCTACACCTACCCGGGTGAGGACCGCTGGTACGACGAGCTGCACTGCAGCGCCGTCGCCACCTACCAGTTCCGGCCCGACGGCAGCGGCCAGCGCCGTCTCACGGTGAAGGCCGCCCCGGCCGATGAGGTGGTCGAGTTCGAGGGGGTCGACGTCTCCGACCACTGGGAGGCCCCGATCACGTGGGGCGACTGGGACCGGTTCGGCCGGGACCGCACGCCCGCCCTGCCCGAGAGGGGCCCGGCGGGCAGCTGACCGCCGGGCCCCGTCATACCGGCTCAGACGGTGGTGCGTCCACGGCCCCGCAGGTCGAGCACCTCGATCCCGCCCTCCGCGCCGTTGGCGGCGATGTGGGGCAGGTAGATGCCGCGGCCGCGGTCGTTGAGCAGACCGTCGTGGATGGGCACGACCCGCTGCGGGGCGATGCGGCGCACGAACGCGATCGTCTCGGCGATCTTCGCCCAGGGCGCGTTGACCGGGACGCACAGGATGTCGACCGGGCCCGGCTCGGCGTCGAGCGCGTCACCGGGGTGGAAGACGGTCGGCTCGCCCTCGGCCGACACGACCAGGCCGGTGTTGGTGATGCGCGGCGTGTACTCGTGGATGAGGGCGTGCTGCTCGCCGACGGGGGTGACCGTGACCCCGCCCAGCCGCACCGGCTCACCGCTGGTCAGGGGCCGGGCCCGCCCGCCGTGCGCCTCGGCCAGCGGCTCCACGGTGCCGGCGTCGAACCAGACCTGCGCGTCGGGGTTGTCCGCGAGCAGTCCGGGGAGCGTCTCGGGGTCGACGTGGTCGGGGTGCCGGTGCGTCACCAGGACGGCGGTGAGGTCGCGCTGGCCCGCCACGTCGGAGAACGTACCGGGGTCGATGAGGATGCGCTGGTCGGCCACCTCGATCAGGACGCAGGAGTGGCCCAGGTGCGTGATCTCCATCCGCTCACCGTATGACGCCCGCCCCGCGCCGGCCCAGGGGCAGGTCCCCGGTGGTCGAGCCACGGCCGACCCACGGCATACGGGTGGACGTGGCGAGGCCGTGCACCCCTTGATGGCCGATGCACCCGTCTGTCCTGATGGCCGAGGCACCCTTTTGTCGCCGGTGCGCGGAAGTGCGAGCGGGCCACGCCGACGAACCGCAACACCGCTCGCACTTCCCGACACCATCCGCCCCGCTTGCGGCCCGGCCACCTCCGCGCCCACCGGGCCTGGCCACGTCTGCGCGCCTCCTCCGCGGCCACCGCAGCGCGCTGGCGGCCTGGCGCGTCCGCGCGCCCACGGGTCCGGCCACCTCCGCGCGCCCACCGGGCCTGGCGCGTCCGCGCGCCTCCTCCTCCGCGGCCACCGCAGCGCGCTGGCGGCCTGGCACGTCCGCGCGCCTCCTCCTCCGCGCCCCCCACCCGTCGCGGGCACAGCGCTTCGAGTTGTTGCTGCTATGACGACCAGAACTCGAAGCGTTGTCGGGAGCCACCCGACGGGGTGCGCAGCGCCGGCGTCCCCACGCCGTCCGGCGCACGACACCCGTCCGGCGCCTACGATGGTGGGTCGTGGAGTTCCTCAACGGCATGCAGCCGACGCACGACCTCACCTACAACGACGTCTTCATGGTGCCGTCCCGCTCCGCGGTGGCCTCACGGCTCGACGTGGACCTCACCACCCCGGACGGCGTGGGGGCGACGGTGCCGGTGGTCGTGGCGAACATGACCGCGGTCGCCGGGCGGCGGATGGCCGAGACCATCGCCCGCCGCGGTGGGGTCGCGATCCTGCCGCAGGACATCCCTGTCGACGCGGTGCAGGAGACCGTGGGGAAGGTCAAGGCGGCGCACCCGGTCTACGAGACCCCGATCACGATCTCCCCGGACGCCCCGGTCGCCGAGCTGCTGTCGGTCATGGGCAAGCGGGCCCACCGGGCGGCGATCGTCGTCGAAGGGGACAAGCCGCTGGGGATCGTCACCGAGCGCGACTGCGCCGACGTCGACCGGTTCGCCCAGGTCAAGGACGTCATGCACGAGGACCTGGTGACCGTGCCGGCGGGTGCGGACCTGCGGGAGTCGTTCGACGCGCTCGAGGGCGCGCACGTCGGGGTCGCCCCGGTGCTCGACGGTGGGCGGATGCTCGGGGTGGTGACCCGCACCGGGCTGCTGCGCTCGGCGATCTACAGGCCGGCGCTGGACCCGCAGGGGCGGTTGCTCGTGGGTGCCGCCGTGGGGATCAACGGTGACGTCCGGGGCAAGGCCGAGAGCCTGCTGGCCAGCGAGATCGACGTGCTCGTCGTCGACACCGCCCACGGGCACCAGGAGAAGATGCTCGAGGTGCTGCCGCAGGTGGTCGCGGCGCGCGACGAGCACGCTGCCGAGCACGGCCGGCGGATCCCCGTCGTCGCGGGCAACGTGGTCTCCACCGAGGGTGCGATCGACCTGGCCGAGGCTGGTGCCGACATCGTCAAGGTCGGCGTCGGGCCGGGGGCGATGTGCACCACCCGCATGATGACCGGCGTCGGCCGGCCCCAGTTCTCCGCGGTGCTCGACTGCGCGGCCGCGGCCAAGGAGGTCGGCGCGCACGTGTGGGCCGACGGAGGAGTGAAGTACCCGCGCGACGTGGCCCTCGCCCTGGCCGCCGGGGCCGCGAGCGTCATGATCGGCTCCTGGTTCGCCGGCACCTACGAGAGCCCGGGCGACCTGATGCGGGACTCCGACGGGCGTCTCTACAAGGAGAGCTTCGGCATGGCGTCCGCCCGCGCCGTGCGGCACCGCACCCGTGACAGGTCCGCCTTCGAGCGGGCCCGGTCGGCGCTGTTCGAGGAGGGCATCTCCAGCTCGAAGATGTACCTCGACCCGCAGCGCCCGGGCGTCGAGGACGTTCTCGACCAGATCGTCTCCGGTGTCCGCAGCGCGTTCACCTACGCCGGTGCCGCCACCATCGGGGAGTTCCACTCCCGCGCGGTCGTCGGGATCCAGGGTCCCTCCGGCTACGACGAGGGCCGCCCCCGCCACACCTCCTGGTAACGAACCCACCGGACGCCCCGACACGCCGTTCCACACGTCGACCGGCCACGCCGACACGCCGTCGCGAACGCCGACCGGACACCTCGACACGCCGTCGCGAACGCCGACCGGACACCTCGACACGCCCAACGGTTCTCCGCCCCAACCGCGTTGTTTCGCGTGTTCGGTCCGCCTCGAAGGCGTCACTTTGGGGTGTTCGGTGGGGTGGTGGAGCGTCGGGATGGCGTGTTCGGTGGGGTGGTGGGGCGGCGGGACGACGCGTCCGGTGGGGAGGGAGGGGTGGGCGGTGGCCCGGAGAGCGGGGGTGGGCGAGACTGGGTCGAGCGGTGTGGTTAGATATATCTTGACGTCAAGATAAGTGAAGGGAGCCGCCGTGAGCGAGTCAGCCAACAGCTTCGGAGCCAAGGGCACGCTGGAGGTGGGCGACGCCAGCTACCAGATCTACCGGATCGGGGACATCGACGGCGCCCAGAGCCTGCCCTACAGTCTCAAGGTGCTGCTGGAGAACCTCCTGCGCACCGAGGACGGGGCCAACGTCACCGCAGACCACATCCGCGCCCTCGCCCAGTGGGACGAGAACGCCGAGCCGGACACCGAGATCCAGTTCACGCCGGCCCGCGTCATCATGCAGGACTTCACCGGCGTCCCCTGCATCGTCGACCTGGCCACGATGCGCGAGGCGATGGTCGAGCTCGGTGGGGACCCGGCCAAGATCAACCCGCTGGTGCCGACCGAGCTGGTCATCGACCACTCGGTGATCATCGACGTCTTCGGCCGTCCCGACGCCTTCGAGCGCAACGTCGAGATCGAGTACCAGCGCAACGGGGAGCGCTACCAGTTCCTGCGCTGGGGCCAGAAGGCGTTCAACGACTTCAAGGTGGTCCCGCCCGGCACCGGCATCGTGCACCAGGTCAACATCGAACACCTGGCCCGCACGGTCATGACGCGCGAGGTCGACGGCGAGCTCACGGCATACCCGGACTCCTGCGTCGGCACCGACTCGCACACCCCGATGGTCAACGGCCTGGGCGTGCTGGCCTGGGGCGTCGGCGGCATCGAGGCCGAGGCCGCGATGCTCGGGCAGCCGGTGTCGATGCTCATCCCGCGCGTGGTCGGCTTCAAGCTGACCGGCGAGATCCCGGCCGGCACCACCGCCACCGACGTGGTGCTGACGATCACCGAGATGCTGCGCGAGCACGGCGTGGTCGGCAAGTTCGTCGAGTTCTACGGCCAGGGCGTGGCCCAGGTGCCGCTGGCCAACCGGGCGACCATCGGCAACATGAGCCCGGAGTTCGGGTGCACCGTGTCGATGTTCCCGATCGACGACGTCACCCTGGACTACCTGCGCCTGACCGGCCGCTCCGAGGAGCAGATCGCCCTCGTCGAGGCGTATGCCAAGGAGCAGGGCATGTGGCTGGACGAGAACACCCCCGAGGCCCGCTACAGCGAGTACCTCGAGCTCGACCTGTCCACCGTGGTGCCCTCGATCGCCGGTCCGAAGCGTCCGCAGGACCGCATCCCGCTGAGCCTGGCCAAGAAGCAGTTCCACGTCGACCTGCGCAACTACGCCCAGCACACCGAGGACGAGGCGACCAGCCTGGTCGACCTGGAGTCGATCATGTCCTTCCCGGCCTCCGACCCGCCCTCGCACGAGCCGGGCGAGGAGGGCAACGGCGTCGGCCGGCCCCGCACCGTCTCCGAGCTGAAGGCGGGGGTGACCCGGGTGACCAAGCCGGTGCAGGTCACCATCGACGGCCAGGAGGTCACCCTCGACCACGGCCACGTGGCGATCGCCTCGATCACCTCGTGCACCAACACCTCCAACCCCTCGGTGATGATGGGCGCGGCGCTGCTGGCCAAGAACGCCGTCGAGAAGGGCCTGTCGGTCCCGCCGTGGGTGAAGACCTCGATGGCCCCCGGCTCGAAGGTGGTCACCAACTACTTCGACAAGGCCGGCATGTGGCCCTACCTGGAGAAGCTCGGCTTCCACCTGGTCGGCTACGGCTGCACCACCTGCATCGGCAACTCCGGCCCGATCATCGAGCCGGTCTCCGAGGCGGTGAACGAGCACGACCTGGCGGTGGTGTCGGTGCTGTCCGGCAACCGGAACTTCGAGGGCCGGATCAACCCCGACGTGAAGATGAACTACCTGGCCTCCCCGCCGCTGGTCATCGCCTACGCGCTGGCCGGGACGATGGACTTCGACTTCGAGACCGAGCCGCTGGGCCAGGACACCGAGGGCAACGACGTCTACCTCAAGGACATCTGGCCGGACGCCGAGGAGGTCGAGCGGCTCATCGCCGAGACGGTCAGCCGCGACATGTTCACCCGCGACTACGCCGACGTCTTCGCCGGCGACGAGCGCTGGCAGAGCCTGCCCACCCCCGAGGGCGACACCTTCGACTGGGCCCCCGAGTCCACCTACGTGCGCAAGCCCCCGTACTTCGAGGGCATGTCGCTGGAGCCGGAGCCGGTGCAGGACATCGAGGGCGCCCGCGTCCTGGCCAAGCTGGGTGACTCGGTGACCACCGACCACATCAGCCCGGCCGGCTCGATCAAGGCCGACAGCCCGGCCGGCAGGTACCTCGTCGAGCACGGTGTGGAGCGCAAGGACTTCAACTCCTACGGCTCCCGCCGCGGCAACCACGAGGTGATGATCCGCGGCACCTTCGCCAACATCCGGCTGAAGAACCAGCTGCTGGACGGCGTCGAGGGCGGCTTCACCCGCAACCTGCTGTCCGACTCCGACGAGCCGGTGACGATCTACGACGCGGCGATGGCCTACCAGGAGGCCGGCGTCCCGCTCGTCGTCCTGGCCGGCAAGGAGTACGGATCCGGGTCCTCGCGCGACTGGGCCGCCAAGGGCACCCGCCTGCTCGGGGTGAAGGCGGTCATCGCCGAGTCCTACGAGCGGATCCACCGCTCCAACCTCATCGGCATGGGCGTGCTGCCCCTGCAGTTCCCCGAGGGCCAGAACGCCGACTCGCTGGGCCTGGACGGCACGGAGACCTTCTCCATCACCGGCATCACCGAGCTCAACGAGGGGCGCACCCCGCGCACCGTCAAGGTGACCGCGACCAAGGACGGCGCCGAGCCGGTCGAGTTCGACGCCGTGGTGCGGATCGACACCCCCGGTGAGGCCGAGTACTACCGCAACGACGGCATCCTCCAGTACGTCCTGCGCCAGCTCGCGCGCTCCTGAGACGCACCGGGCCCGAGGGGCGGTGGCAGGTCCTGCCACCGCCCCTCGCCCGTCCCGCCCGTATGACGCCCGCCCACCGCGATCGCGGCACGCGCGCGGCATACACTGCCGCGGTGCCGGAGAGTGAGCAGGCGCCCCGCCGCGGACTGATCCTCGCCGCGCTCATCGTGCCGCTGTTCATGGCCCTGATGGGCGTGAGCATCGTCAACGTCTCGCTGCCGGCGATCCAGGGCGGTCTGGGCGCCTCCACCGCCCAGCTGCAGTGGGTGCTGTCCGGCTACGCCCTGACCTTCGGCCTGCTCCTGGTCCCCGCCGGCCGGCTCGGCGACGTGTACGGGCGGGAGCGGCTGTTCCTCGCCGGGGTCAGCCTGTTCGCGCTGGCCTCCCTCGGCGCCGCCCTCGCACCCACGGCGACCCTGCTCAACGTCTGCCGGCTCGTCATGGGGCTCGGCTCCGGGCTGTTCAACCCGCAGATCATCGGCATGGTGCAGCAGCACTTCCGGGGTCCCGACCGGGCCCGCGCGTTCGGGGTCATGGGCTCGGTCATCGGCCTGGCCCTGGCCGTGGGACCCCTGGTCGGCGGCCTCATCATCGGGGCGCTCGGCCCGGACGCGGGGTGGCGCTGGGTCTTCGGCGTCAACGTCCCCACGGCGGTCCTGGCGGTGGTCGCCGGCTGGCGGTGGCTGCCACGGACCAGGCGGCGCCCCGCCCCCCGGGTGGACCTGGACCCGGTGGGGGTGGCGGTGTTCGGCGCCGCGATGCTGGCGCTGATGCTGCCGTTCGTACGGGTCACCAGCTCGCCGCTGATCTGGCTGGCGCTGCCGGTGGGCCTCGCCCTGCTCGTCGGCTGGTTCGTCTGGGAGGGCCGCTACGCCGCCCGCGGCGGCGAGCCGATGGTCGACCGGGCGCTGCTGCGGGAGCCCGGGTTCGCCTACGGCACCGCGCTGATCTTCTGCTACTTCGTCGGGCTCACCCCCTCCTGGGCGGTCCTGGCCCTGTTCGTCCAGGAGGGCCTGGGCCAGTCCGCCCTCGTCGCCGGCCTCATCACCGTCCCGGCCGCCCTGGCCGGGTCGGTGGCCTCGGTCGTCGGTGGGCGGCTGGTGAGCCGGCACGGCCGGCCGCTGGTCGCCTGGGGGACGGTCGTCGCCGTCGTCGGCCAGCTCGGGACCGCCGTGCTCGCGCTGGTCGCGGGGGAGGGGCCCCTGGCCCTGTGGGCGCTGGCCGGCGCGTTCCTCGTCGTCGGGATCGCCCAGGGCCTGGTCATCGGGCCCAACCAGTCCCTCACCCTCGCCGAGGTGCCGGTCGCCAACGGCGGCGCGGCCGGTGGGGTGATGCAGACCGGGCAGCGGATGGGCGCGGCCATGGGCCTGGCCGTCGGCACCGGGACCCTGTATGCCGCACTCGACGCCCGCGGGGACTGGCACCAGGCGGTGTTCCTCGCCTTCGCGGTCAGCTCCCTGGCCACCCTGGTCGCCTTGGTCGTGGCGGTGCTCGACGCCCGGCGCCGCAGCGTGCGGGTCGGTCCGGGCGCTCCGCACCCCGCGCCGGCGCCGATGCGCTGAGCCGCCGCTCCGGGTCTCCCCGCGCTCCCTGTGGACGGCCCGCTCCCGGGTGCCCGCGCGCCGCCTAGGGTCTCGGGCACACGACGAAGGGGGCGGCGATGTGCGAGGTGTGCGCGACCGGGGACGTCGAGGGGTACCGCCGACGGGAGACCACACGGCTGCGGGAGGTGATCGGCAGGTTCGGGGTGGCCCTGCAGCTCGTCCTCGGGGAGCCGGCCCGGCGGTCGCCGGGGTTCGGCTACACGATCGGGCTCACCGAGGTGGACCACCCCGAGCTGCTCCTCTTCTCCGAGGACCCGGCAGCCGCCGCGGAGGCGCTGAACGACCTTGCCGCGGACGTGCTCGCAGGGACTCCGCTGGACCCCGGCGAGGTGGTGTGGGCCGACAGGTGGCCGCACAGGATGCTCGTCGAGGAGGTGCCCAACCCCCGTGATATCGCCCTGGCCGCGGCCCGGTACTACCGGCGGCCCAGCAGCCGCCCCGGCGCCCGGCCGCTCCGCCTGCTCCAGCTGAGCTCCGCCTGCGACCACGGGCTGCTTCCGGGGCGGGACGGCTACTGCCGCCCCGGCTGGTTGCAGCCCCGCCCCGGCGAGTTCAGTGCCCTGAGGTGACGGTCCGGCCCCGGGTGAACCGGACCAGCCCCCGCCAGCCGCCGAGCCTGCGGCGGTGCCGGAACCCGAAGGCGAGCCGCAGCACCGGGGCGGCGCGTCCGAAGACCCGGTCGAAGACCACCGCCCGCACCCGCGCGTCGCGCTCGGCCCACGCCGAGCCGGAGCTCTGGGTGGGATGGATGCCGAAGACGTACGGCACGGCATACCCGCGAAGGCCGGCGCGCAGCAGGTCGGCGATGAAGATGTACTCGTCCCCCAGATGGAGGGGGGCGCCGGCCCCGAAGCGCTCGTCGAACCGGACGCCGACCCGGCGCACCTGCTCGACGTCGACGAGGAGCTCGTAGGTCGCGGCCTTCGCGCTGTTGAGGACCGAGAGGCGCCGGGTGCCGCGCAGGTACCGCTTCCGCAGCGTCCCGGTGGGGTCGGTGGCCCGGCCCAGCGCGATGGCGGCGCCGGTCCGTTGCAGCAGTCGGATGGCACGCTCGACGCCCTCGAGGCAGACCACCACGTCGTCGTCGCAGAACAGCAGGTAACGGCGGGTGCTGTGCTCGATGGCAGCGTTCCGGCTGCGGGCGACGCCGCGCCCGGGCACCAGGACGACCCGGTCCCAGCGGGGATCGAGGGGGACCTTGGACACGTCCCCCTGGACGCACACCAGCACCTCGCTGTCCGCCGACTCTGCGGGCAGCGTGATGCCCGCCGCGCGCTCGGCGAGGGTCGAGTAGCTGAGGGTCAGCTCACCGCTCACGTCGGCGCCCCGGTCCGGGCGGAGGCCCGCGCGAACCGCATGATGCCCGAGGACAGGATGCTGACCTGGCCGTAGAGGAGTCGCAGGGCCAGGAAGAAGACGATGGCGTCACCGCCGGAGACCTGGCCCTGGAGGGTGCGCAGCAGCACCACGGCCAGGACCACGGCCATGCCGACGCTGCCCAGGAAGGCTCCCGTCTCCGCGGTCCGGATCCGCCCGCCGACCCGCTCGGAGATCGCGACGGTCCCGGGTTTGCTGCCCATCTTCACGTAGTCGCGCTGGAGCACCAGCTGGCGCCGGTAGAAGACCGAGACCGCTGCCAGGACGAGGGCACACACGAGCAGGTTGACTCCACCGGTGACCGGGTCCAGGAGCAGGAACAGCACGGTGAACGCGACGATCTGCACGACGTTGGCCAGGACGTTGGACAGCTCGAAGGCCAGCGCCCAGTTCCAGCTCTCCTGGGACGGCGTCACCTTGACCGCCGACTCGTCGAAGCGCTTGCGGAACACACTCACCCGGTAGATCCGGATCCCGTGGTGCGCCGCGCGGGCCAGCGCGAAGAGGGCGAAGAACACCAGGCTGTCCCGGACCACGGCGTCCCGGTTGTCGGCGAACAGCTGCGGGCCCTCGATGATGAGGTCGGAGAACATCCGCAGGACCAGCATCTCCACGACCGGGACGGCGGCCATGACGAGGACGAGGCCCGCGACCTCCGCGCGGCTCACCCGGGAGGTGAAGAGCCGGCGGTAGGCCGCGAGCAGGTGGGTCAGCACCGCCTGGGCCTCAGTCCAGGCCCTCGAGGTAGGTGGCGATCCCGGAGCGCAGCGCCTCCTCGATCTCGTCCAGCTTCGCCTCGGCGATGTACTCGCGCGAGAGCATCGAGGTCAGCGGCTCGGTGCGCAGGTTGAAGCCGACGACCCGGGGCTCGTACACGGTGTCGAGGCCGACGCCGCGCGAGTAGTCGCCGTACTTGACGCCGCTGCCGTGGACGGCCGACTCCAGACCCTCGAAGGTCACGAGCGTGCACGGGATGCCGTAGCTGTGGCAGGCGATCATCACGTGCATGGCGCTCGTGACGACGGCGTCGTACTGGTTGAGCGTCGCCACGAAGCGGCGGATGCCGTCCGGGTGCGACACGAGGACGCTGAGCTCGTCCATGCCCTCGGGCAGCTGGAGGGGGACGTTGGCGTGCTTGAAGTGGCGGACCAGCGCGGTGCGGCCGTTGGTCTGCCCCCGCTCGACCGGGACGACCCGGCGCAGCAGCGCGCCCGGGTCGCCGAAGGAGGTGATGTCGGGGCCGCCGCTGCGGCGCAGGACCTCGGCGGTCACCGGGCCGCGGACCGACAGGTAGGTGGCCTTGGCGTCCAGCTCGAGGTCCTCGGTGCTGATCCCGGTGCCGACGACGATGGACCGCGGCTTGATGAACCGGGCCACCGAGCCGACCCCGATGAGGTGGGGGTGGTGCAGCGGCGCGGTCGGGGGCTCGTAGGCCACCGACCGGCCGGAGTACTCGGCCACCAGCAGCGGGCTCAGCCAGTCCCCGAAGTTGCCCGGGAACGGGCGGGCCCACCAGACGAGGGAGACGGGGTCGCGTTCGGTGTCGAGGTTCCGGTAGTGGGCGAAGGCGTCCGCGGCGCGCTTGGCCGCGATCTCCGCCGACGACGGGACCCCGGTGGACTGGAGTCGCCCGTAGAGCTCGTCGACGGTGGCCACCTCGCCCCGCTGCGCCGCGCCGATCATGTGGCGCGTGAGCCGTGCCCGGTGGGGGGACGAGCCCCCCGTGCCGGTGCCGCCGGCGCCACCGCGGGTGAGGACGTGGGTGATGCCGACCCGGTCCGCCACCTTGCGCAGGGACCGGGACGCCCGCGGCGGCAGCGCCGCCTCGACCCGCTTGGCCGCCCGCAGCGCGCGCCGCCTCGACTGGTTGACGACCTTGTCGCGGGCGGCGCCGCCGCCGACCGCGTCGTGCTGGACGACCTTGCCCTTGAACTCGGCGACCTTGCCGCTGGACCCGAACGAGAAGAACGGCACCACGCCGGTCTCCGCCGAGGCCCGGGACAGGACCGCGGCGGAGGGGATGAGCTGGAAGCTCATCGAGGCGGCGTTGGCCCGCCACGACTCCTCGAAGAAGTAGTCGTCGGTGGCCTTGATGGTCATGTCCTGCTCGAGCCGGCGGGCGTCGGCGACGAACCTGCGGGCGGCCGGGGTCGTGTTGATCCCGAAGAAGCACGGCTCCCAGAACCGCGTGCGCTGGCCGTAACCGATGGTCAGCGCGGAGCCGAAGCCGCGCTGGAAGCCGATGAGGTCGGCGGTGAAGTCCCGGACGAAGTCGGGCAGCGACAGGATCGAGCAGTCGACGTCGATCCAGAACACCTTCTGGTCGGGGTGCTCGTCACACACCCGCGCGAGGAAGCCGATCTTGCGACGGCAGATGTCGGCCCAGTCCTCGCCCTCGTTCTTGTGCACCTCCTCGACGACGAGGGGCACCCCGAGGCGGCCGAGGTTGCGTCGGAGGTTCTCGGCGTGGCCGCGGTAGTAGTCGTCGTCGGTGTAGAAGGAGCAGAAGACGATCCCCTCGACGGGGTCGACCGCCTTCTCGGGCACCTCGACGACGACCCCCGGGGCGGGGGGCTCGGGGGGATCGATCCGGGGGTTGGCGTGGCCGGCGGACAGTGCGGTATCGGCGCTCGACATGCAGCAGCAAGGACTCCGTGAGGGGATGGGCGGTCGGTCCATGCTAGCGGTGGGAACGATCGTTACCGGAATGTGACCTCTTCCCGCAGGTCCCGGCGGCGAGTCGGGAAGGCGTCCGGCCGGCCACGCCACGCCGCGTCAGCGGCGCCAGACCTCCGCCTCGGTGACGAAGGCCGACGAGGACGGGCGCTCGGGGGTGCCGCCCCGGCTGATCCCCCCGGGCAGGCGGCGACCCCCGACCCGGATCGACGCCTGTGCGCAGGGACCGAGGACCAGGTGCAGGCTGTGGTCGACGCCGCCGAGCGGGAAGTCGTCGGTGGTGAAGCTGCGGACGTCGAGGACGCCGGTGGTGGTGACCTCGATCGTGCCGGCCCGGGCGACCATCCCGTCGGCCAGGCTCATCCGCAGGTGGACCGGCCAGGGCCGGTACTCCGGCTCCGGCCAGGGCAGCCCGTCCAGCTCCGGGAAGTGTCGGGTGAAGTCCTCGGCCACCCAGCGGGCCAGCGGCCGGCGGGCCGAGCACACCGTCACCCCGCTCGGCTGCCACAGGACCAGCACGGTGCCGGTGCCGTGGGGCGACCAGTCGACCCGCCAGACCGACGCGTAGGCCGTGCACGCGCCCTGGGCGTCGAACAGCTGCAGCCCGGGGTTGGCCCCGACGAGCACCGGCTTGCGGGTGGCGGGGTCCGAGGCGGGTCCCGCCGCCGCGGCGGCACGCGGGACCCCGGCGGCCAGGGACACCGCGCCGGCGGCCACGGCACCTGCGGCGCCGAGGAGCAGGCCGCGGCGCCCGACCGCGGGCGTGCTCGCCGGTGCGGGGGAGCTCGGGGTGCTGGGGGTCATCGACTCTCCTGTCTGCTCGTGTGGTGTGCTGGTCGGACCGGCTGGTGGGGTCGCCGGTGCGCCCGCCGAGGCGACCACGGCACCGGCCGGCGGGCAATGGATTCGATCTCGTTCGAAAGGTGGACCGTGGCGATCCGGATCCGGATGGACGCCCGGGCGCTGGCCCGCTCGACGTTCGGCACCTCGCCCGCGGTGGAGGTCGTCGGCGTGGTGCGCAGCCGCGGCCGCCACCCGATGCCGCACGTGCGGGACTGGTATGCCGCGGCGCTGGCACGCGTCCCCGAGCGCCACCTCGAGGTGCTCCACGCCCTCGTCCCCGCGGCCGGGGAGCACCCCCACGTGCCGGACTTCCTCTGCCCGCCACCGGCCGGGGTGGCCGAGCCGGTCGGGGCGGTGGTGGAGCGCATCGCCGCGACCCCGCCGGAGGTGGTCGACTACCAGCTCGACATCTCCGTCGACGGGCGGCCGGTCCGTCCCGAGGTGGCCGGGCAGTGGGGGAGCGAGGCGGCATACCGGGGCTGGCGGCGCACCCCGCCGCCCGCGCTGTTGCAGCTGGTCGGGGACGGCCCGCGGGTGGTCGCCGAGCGGGCCGCCGAGGCGGTGGCGGCCGTGTTCGAGGAGGTGCTGGCCGGTCCGTGGCCCGAGGTCATGGCGGTGCTCGAGGCGGACATCGCCCACCGCGGGACCGTCGTCGTGCAGGAGGGCGCCGAGGCCCTGCTGACCGGCCTGGGGGAGGGGTTCACCTGGACCGGCGAGGAGGTGGTCCTGGACCGGCCCTACGACGGCACCGTCGACTGGGCGGGCGACGGGATGCTGCTCGTGCCCTCCACGGTGCACACCGGGCCGGTGCGGTTCGCGGCCGAGCAGCCCGAGCCCCCGATGGTCATCTACGCCGCGCGCGGGGTGGCCCGGCTCTGGGAGGAGAACGATCCGGCGCCCGGGCGGGCGCTGGAGCAGCTGGTCGGGGCCACCCGGGCCAGGGTCCTCAGCCTTCTCGAGGAGCCCCGCACCACCACCGAGCTGAGCCGCCGGGGAGGCTGGTCGGAGGCGACGACCTCCTACCACCTGGGCGTGCTGCTCCGGGCCCGGCTGGTCTCCCGCAGCCGCCGCGGTCGCTCGGTGCTCTACCGGCGCACCCCGCTCGGTGATGCCCTCGCCGGGGGCGGCTGAGGCCACCGGACGGGGCATGGCCGACTGTCGTCCCGGGTCGTACACTTGTTCGCATGCCAGGACCGCCCGGATGGCCCGACCGCGTGCCACCGGCCGGCGTGCCGGGGTGGGAGCAGGCCGCGGTGTCCTGGCTGCTCGACCAGTGCCCGGCGGACTACCGCGCGTATGCCGCCTGGCGCCGGCACCCGGTGGCCCTCGCCTGGATGGCGGTGCGCCACCTGCGCGCCGAGCTGGACGCGATGCGCGGCGCCTGGCGTGACGTGCGGCCCGAGCTGGGGCCGGTGCTGCCGCCGGGGTCGATGGGCGACGTGCTCGCCTCGCTCACCCAGGAGGGGCTGCGGCTCCGGGCCGCGCTGCGCAGCGCCGAGCTGCTCCTGGAGGCACTGCGGCTGCGGGCCCCGATCCCGCAGCGCTGAGCAGGCTCACAGCGACCATCCAGGAACCTGGCCCTACACTCGGGGGTCAGTCGACACCAGGAAGGGCGACCTCACACCGTGGGTCTTCTCCACCGCATCAACGGCCCGGCCGACCTCAAGGCCCTCGGCGACGACGAGCTCACCGCGCTCGCCGCCGAGATCCGCGAGCACCTCATCACCTCCGTCTCCAGGACGGGCGGCCACCTCGGCCCCAACCTCGGCGTGGTCGAGCTGACGATGGCGATCCACCGGGTGTTCGACTCCCCGCGCGACACGATCGTCTTCGACACCGGCCACCAGTCCTACGTGCACAAGCTGCTCACCGGCCGGCACGACTTCTCCCGGCTGCGCAAGCAGGGCGGCCTGTCCGGCTACCCGTGCCGGGCCGAGTCGGTCCACGACGTCGTCGAGAACTCCCACGCCTCCACCTCGCTGTCCTGGGCGATCGGCATCGCCGCCGGGCGCAAGCTACGGGGCGAGCTGGACCGTCATACGGTCGCGGTCATCGGCGACGGTGCGCTCACCGGCGGGATGGCCTGGGAGGCCCTCAACAACATCGCCGACAACCGCGACCTGCCGCTGGTCATCGTCGTCAACGACAACGAGCGCTCCTACGCCCCGACGACCGGCGGGATGGCCGACTACCTGGCGTCGCTGCGCGCCACCCGCCGCTACGAGGACGTCCTCGAGTGGGGCAAGCGCACCCTCACCCGCTCCCCGTTGGGCCGCCCGGTCTACGAGACGCTGCACGGGGTGAAGAAGGGGCTGAAGGACATCGTCAGCCCGCAGGGCATGTTCGAGGACCTCGGGCTGAAGTACCTCGGCCCGGTCGACGGCCACGACCTGGACGCGGTGGAGACCGCGCTGCGGCGCGCCCACGACTTCGGCGGCGTCGTCCTCGTGCACGTCATCACCGAGAAGGGCCACGGCTACCACCCGGCTACCCAGGACGAGAACGACCGGTTCCACGCCGTCGGGGTCATCAACCCCGAGACCGGCCTGCCGCTGGAGCTGAGCGGGCGCTCCTGGACCGACGAGTTCAGCGAGGAGCTGCTGGCGATCGCCGACGAGCGGCCCGACGTCGTGGCGCTGACCGCCGCGATGCTCATCCCGGTCGGGCTGCAGCCGTTCCGGGCCAGGTACCCCGAGCGGGTCTTCGACGTCGGCATCGCCGAGCAGCACGCGGTGACGATGGCCGCGGGGCTGTCGTATGCCGGGCTGCACCCGGTCGTGGCCGTCTACGCCACCTTCCTCAACCGGGCCTTCGACCAGCTGCTCATGGACTGCGCCCTGCACCGGCAGGGGGTCACCTTCGTCCTCGACCGGGCCGGCATCACCGGCACCGACGGCCCCAGCCACAACGGCATGTGGGACATGACCGTGGTCGGGATCGTGCCCGGCCTGCGCCTGGCCGCTCCCCGGGACGGGGCCGGGGTGCGCCGGGCGCTGCGCGAGGCGGTGCAGGTCGACGACGGCCCGACCGTCGTGCGCTTCCCCAAGGGCACCGTCGGCGAGCCGGTCGAGGCGGTGGCCACCGAGGGGTCGCTCGACGTGCTCCGCGACGCCGACGACGAGGACGTCGACCTGCTCATCGTCTCGGTCGGCGCGATGGCGCAGGTCGCGCTGGGCGTGGCCGAGAAGCTCACCGCCGACGGCTTCTCGGTGCGGGTGGTCGACCCGCGGTGGGTGCTGCCGATCAGCGACGACCTCGTCGCCGCCGCCCAGCGGGCCGGCGCGGTCGCGGTGATCGAGGACAACATCGTCGGCGGGGGCATCGGCTCCCACCTCACCCAGTCGCTGGCCGCCGCGGAGGCCGGGCTCCGTCCCGTGTGGTGCTACGGCATCCCGCAGCAGTTCCTCGACCACGGCTCCCGGTCCCAGGTCCTCGAGGCCATCGGGCTCACCCCGGACGTCATCGCCACCTCCCTGGCGCGCCGGCTCAGGCGCTGACCGGACGCGCCGGCACGGGCGCCGACCGGACGGCGGCCCGTCGCGCCACACTGGTGGCGTGACGGCCGGGCGCGTGGGCGTGGTGCTCAACCCCGTCGCGCGCCGCGCCGGACCGGCCCTGGCGCGGCTCGGGGCAGCCTGCCGGGAGCGGGGCCGGGAGATCATCGACGTCCTCACCACGACCGTCGCCGAGCCCGGTGGTCCGCAGGCCGCCCGGCTCCTCGCCGCGGGTGCCGACCGGGTCGTCGTCCTGGGTGGGGACGGGACGGTGCGCGAGGTCGCCGAGGTGCTCGCCGGCTCCGGGGCGACGCTCGGGATCGTCCCGCTCGGCACCGCCAACCTGGTCGCCCGCAACCTCGGGCTGTCGCTCGGGGACGGCCCGGCGCCGGTGGCGACCGCCCTCGGAGGCGAGATCCGCGACGTCGACGTCGGCCGGGTGGCCTACGAGCAGCTCGGTCCCGCCGGGACGGTCCGCTCACCGGAGCGGGTGTTCCTCGTCGTCGTCGGTCTCGGCTACGACGGTGAGGCGGTGGCCCGCACCGGGCCGCGGCTCAAGCGCGTCGCCGGCTGGACGTCATACATCGTCGTGGGAGCGCGGCACCTGGCCAGCCGCGGGCACCGGCTCACCCTGCAGGTGGACGGAGGCGCGCCCCGGGAGCTGCGCGCGTGGACCGTCCTCGTCGGGGTGGCCGGGCGGATCCCGCTGGGGATCGACCTGTTCCCGGAGGCGGCGCCCGACGACGGCAGGCTGCACGTCATGACGGTCACGCCCGGGACGCCGCTGCACTGGGTGCCGATCGCGCTCAAGGGGATCCTGCACCGTCCGGGCAGTGTCCCGGGGCTGGGCTACGAGGCGGCGACGCGCGCGCGGGTCGCCGCGGGTGCCCCGCTGACCGCACAGCTGGACGGCGACCCCCACCCGGACGTCCTCGCCCTGGACGTCCGGGTGGAGCCCGGTGCGCTGCGCGTCGCGGCCCCTAGACCGCGAAGCTGACGAGCTCGCCGAACAGCTCGCGGGCGTCGACGTGCAGCCCGCGCGCCCCGAACCAGCGGCAGATGTTCTCGCAGTCGCGCAGCAGGAAGTCCATGCCCTGCGGGTTGGCGACGATGTCCACCACCTGGGGCAGGTCGATGAGGACGATCCGCTCACCGTCCGCCAGGACGTTGTACGGCGACAGGTCACCGTGGGTGACGCCCTGGGCGGCCAGCCGGACCATCGCGTCCCGGACCTGCTCGAAGTAGTGGCCGAGCACGTCCGGGTCCGGCCGGGTCTGGGCGAGCCGGGGCGCGGCCAGACCGTCATCGCCGACGAACTCCATGAGGATCTCGGTGCCGTCGACCTGCACCGGGTACGGGACGGCGACCCCGGCCTCCCAGTAGCGGCACAGGGCCTGCCACTCGGCCTGGGCCCACATGCTGGCGGCGACCTGGCGCCCGTATGACGACTTGCGGTCGAGCGCGCGGGTGTCCCGGGAGCGGCGGGCGCGCCGGCTCTCGGTGTAGGCCGCGCTGCGGTGGAACGACCGGTGCCGGTCGTCCCGGTACCGCTTGGCCGCCATGAGGGCGGTGTGGCCGCTGCCGTCGGCCGCCTCCCGGCGGACCAGCAGGACGTCGGCCTCCTTGCCGGTCTTGATGGTGCCCAGGTCGGTGTCGACCGCGCCGCGGTCGGTCACCACCCAGTCGGGCAGGGGGTGCGGGCCCCGGCAGCCGCGCTCCAGGTCCCAGTAGGTGGAGGGACGGCGGTCGGGGTCGTGCTCGTCCGGCTCGTCGATGGGCCGGAACTCGAAGACGAAGAACGGGTCGAGATCACCCGTCGGGGTGTGCTGGGTCAAGGGAGGAGCTCCTGGGGGAGAAGGGTCGGTGGTCCGTGGACGCACCCGTGACGGTCCGGTACACGTCATCCCTCCTCTCGTCCGGGGCGGCCGCGCCGCCCGCTCGCTCCCGACGACCAGCCGGGTGGCACCAGGGTGACCCCGGCCCACCCGGCGCGCAACGGGTTTTCGGGCGGTCAGCTGCCGAAAAGCGACCGGTAGTGGTCGGACAGACCGGGGTAGTAGTCGTCCCAGGAGACGTCCGCCACCTCCGCCGAGGTCTCAGCGGCGACGAGGCGGTCGAGGTAGTACTCCCATCCAGGACCGACCGTCGAGGCCATCTCCGCGTCGTGCACGACCTGGGCGAAGGTCAGCGTGGTCACCCCGTCGGACTCGGTCAGGTCGAGCTCGAGGACCCACTCGATCTCGCCGGTCCCGTCGGGGCCCGGCGTCACCGAGCGGGTGACCAGCCGGTGCGGGGGCTCGCAGACGTCGATCCGCTGGATCTCCGCCTCGGCGTCCTCGCCCTCGGCGGTCATCCGGAAGGCGACCTGGCCGGTGCTCGGGTCCCCGGTCCAGGTGCCGATCCAGCGCTCCAGCCGCTCCGGCTCGGTCACCGCCGCCCAGACGTCCTCGACCGGGGCGCGGAAGGTGCGGGTGAGGACGACGTAGTCGCGGTCGCCACGGCGCTCGCGCCGTCCCGTCGGGGTGATGGTGGTCATCCTGTCTCCTTGGCCGTGGTGGTGTCGGGTCGACGGTCGCCGGCGCGGCCGCGCCGCTCCCGTGTCGTGCGCCGCACCTCGAGGTCGAGGGCGTCGAGGACCGTCTCCGGGAAACACCCGCGGGGGGCGGTCAGCCCCTCCAGCAGCTCCCGGACGGGCGCGAGTCCCTCCGGGACCAGCCGGTAGTGGCGTTCGCGCCCGCGGGCGTCGGCGGTGACGAGGCCCGCCTCGCCCAGCAGGCGCAGGTGCTTGCTGACCGCCGGCCGGCTGATGTCGTGGTCGGCCGCCAGGTCGACCACCCGCGCCGGCCCCTGCGCCAGGCGGAGCAGGATCGCCCGGCGCACCGGGTCGGCCAGCGCCGAGAACGCGTCCACCGGCAAAACGTAACTATAAAGTTACCAATCGTCAAGGGTGCCGGCAGGGGTGAGTCGACCGCCCCGGCTCGACCGCCCGGCTCGACCGCCCGGCTCGACCGCCCTCGGCTCGACCGCCCGGCTCGACCGCCCCGGCTCGACCGCCCGGCTCGACCGCCCGGCTCGACCCCCGGCTCGACCGCCCGGCTCGACCGCCCTCGGCCCCACGGCCCGGGCCACATCGCGCACGTGCGCGCGTCGGCATGCGGTGTTCGCGAAAAGGCCTGCCGAATCGCTCATGTGGGCGAATGGGGAGGGGGACGGGTGACCGGGTTGCACGTTATCGATATATCGACGTACTATCGATACATCGACGAGACAGTCGACCTTCCTGCAGAGCAGGACCCACAGACATCGGAGGGGCACATCCATGCACCACTTCACCAACGACAAGAAGCGCGGCCACCGCGGTCGCAGGCGCGCACCCGGGCCCGGCCCGGGCGGTTTCAGTCCCGGCTTCGGCCCGGGCGGTCTCGGTCCCGGCTTCGGCCCGGGCGGTCACGGACCCGGACCCGGCTTCGGCCACCACGGTGGCGGCCGCGGCCGTGGGGGCCGGGGACGCCGGCGCGGCGACGTCCGCGACGCGATCCTGGCCCTGCTGGCCGAGGGGCCGCGCAACGGCTACCAGCTCATGAGCGAGATCGCCGAGCGCAGCGACGGGGTGTGGCGGCCGAGCGCCGGCTCCGTCTACCCGGCCCTGGGGCTGCTCGAGGACGAGGGCCTCATCGAGCAGGTCGAGGGGGACAGCGGCAAGACCTACGCCCTCACCGAGGCCGGCCGGGCCCACGTCGCCGAGCGCGGCGAGGATCTCACCGACCCCTGGGCCCGGGTGGCCGGGCCACGCCGCGGCAGGCTCGACGTCCGGGGCGAGGTGCACCAGCTCGGCCTGGCCCTGCGCCAGGTCGCGATGGCCGGCACCGAGGAGCAGATCGAGGCGGCCCGGAAGGTCGTCGAGGACGCCCGCAAGGCGCTCTACCGGATCCTCGCCGAGTGACGGGTCAGGGGACGCGGCCGACCGCCAGCAGGTGCGGTGACTGGTCGACGACCCTGCGGTCCGTCTGGAGCAGCCGAGCCGCCGCCACCGCCTGCGCGAGGGCGGCCTCGGCCCGCTCCGGCGGGACCAGGTCCAGGCCGTAGCCGACCGGGCCCTCGATCCCGTAGACCTCCACCTCCTCCAGGCCCGCCGCGACGGCCTCGTCACGGAGCTCGTCCCGGGTGTGGCAGTGCCGCAGCGGGAAACCCAGGTCGTCGACGTTCTCCCCGGTCGCGACCAGGTGGGCCAGGATCCGCTGGTAGCGCTCGTCGAAGTCGCCCTTGAGGACGAACTCGGACACGACGTGGTACCGCCCGATCGCACTCGCGACGACGTGCGCGCCGGGCCGCGCCACCCGTGCTGCCTCCCGCAGCACCCTCACCCGGTCCTCCCGGTCGGCCAGGTGGTAGAGCGGCCCCATGGCCAGCACCAGGTCGTATGACGTGTCCGCGGCGGACAGTGCCCGCGCGTCGCCGAGCTCGGCGGTCACCCCCGGCAGCCGCGAGGCAGCGGCCACGTGCCGGGGGACCGGGTCGACGAGGTGGACGCGGTGGCCCAGCCCGGCCAGCCACCCGGCATACGCCCCGGCGGCACCGCCGACGTCGAGCACGTCCAGGGGATCCCCGGTGAGACAGGTCGTGATCAGCTCGCGGGTGCGGATCCCCTCCAGCCGGGTGTGCGGCCAGTTCTGCAGCCGGTGCTCCTCGTCGTCGACGTGCTCGTACCAGGAGATGACCTCGGGGTCGGTGGGGCCTCCGCTCATGCCGGCACGGTAGCCGTGGTTCCCGGAATGCGGCGGGGGTTTGTGACGGTTTCCCTGGGCACCGTCGACCTGCCCAGGAGGCCTCATGGCCCAGACCACCGAGACGTCCCGCTCGACCGGTCCTGCCCTCGCCGAGGTCACCGGTGTGGCCGAGAGCGCCGTCGCCGACGGCCGGCTCGTGGGGTTGACCGTGCGGGTGCTCCACCGGGGGGAGCTCGTCCACCGCTCGGCCCACGGCTGGGCGGACCGCGAGGCCCGCCGTCCCTTCGTCCCCGAGCAGCGGGTGCGCCTGGCGTCGGTGACCAAGCCGATCGTGACGGCCGCCGTCCTGCGCCTGGTCGAGGAGGGGACGCTGTCCCTGGACGAACCCGTCCGGCCGTTGCTGCCGGCCTTCGCGCCCGCGGGCGGGGAGGGGATCACCCTGCGACACCTGCTCACCCACACCGCCGGGCTGAGCTACCCGTTCAACGAGCCGGCGGACGGCCCGTACCACCGCGCCGGGGTGTCCTCGGGCTTCGACGGCCTGAGCATCCCGATGGCCGAGAGCTGGCGCGCATCAGCGCGGCGGGTCTCGTGTCCGAGCCGGGCAGCGCCTTCCTGTACTCCGTGGGCCTGGACGTGGCCGGCGCCCTGGTCGAGGCCGTGACCGGCCGGCCGCTGCCCGACGTGGTCGACGAGCTCGTGGCCCGGCCGCTGGGCCTGGAGAGCCTGACCTTCCTGGTCGACGACCTATCCGCGCTCGCCGTGCCCTACGCCGACGGCGACCCGCCGGTGCGGATGGGGGAGGACCACGAGGTGCCCTTCCTGCCCGACGCCGCGCCGCTGCTCTTCTCGCCGGCGCGGATCGGCGATGCCCGGGCGTTCCCGTCCGCGGGCGCGGGAATGGCCGGTGACGCCGACGACGTGGCCCGCCTCCTCGAGGCGGTCCGCACCGGGGGCGGGGGCGTCGTCGGGCCGGACACGGCCGCGGCGATGATGACGAACCAGGTCGGTGACCTGCGGACCGACCCCACCGGCGCCTCCGGGTTCGGCTTCGGCGGCAGCGTCCTGCTCGACCCGGCGGCTACCGGGACACCACAGCCGGCCGGGACCTGGACCTGGGGCGGGGTGTGGGGTCACACCTGGTGGGTCGACCCGGTGAACGAGCTCACCGTCGTCTCCCTGTCGAACACCGCCATCGAGGGCATGATGGGCAGCTACGTCACCGAGCTGGTCGGCGCGGTCTACGACGCCCTCGCCCGAGTCCGACCACGCTAGCGGGACAGGGGGCCGTCGCGGCGCGAGGTGATCACGCCGGTGTCGAAGCCGGCCAGGTGCAGCCCCCCGTGGAAGCGGGCGTGCTCGATCTTCAGGCACCGGTCCATGACCACCTCCAGCCCGGCGGCCTCCCCGTCGCGGGCCACCTCCTCGTGCCACGACCCGAGCTGCAGCCAGAGCGTGCGCGCGCCCACGGCCAGCGTCTCCGCGAGCACACCGGGCAGGTCCTCGTGCCGCCGGAACACGTCGACGAGGTCGGGCGCCTCGGGCAGGTCCGCCAGGCTCGGGTAGACGGGCTGGCCGAGGATCGTCCCGCCGCGCGGGTTGACGAGGAACAGCCGGAAGCCGGAGCTGGACAACAGGTAGGTGACGACGAAGTAGCTGGCCCGGGACGGCTTGTCCGAGGCGCCGACGACCGCGACCGAGCGGGTCCGCTGCAGGATCGCCAGACGTTCCCGCGCCGTGGGGCCCACCCAGCTGCGGGCCGGCGCGACACCGGTGGTGCCGGGCAGTGCGCAGGTGTCAGCCATCGTCACCCTCCCGGGTCCGTCCCGTCGCCGCCGTGAGCGCCTGGTCCAGGTCCCAGAGGATGTCCTCCGGGTCCTCCAGGCCGACCGAGATCCGCACCAGGTCCTCGGCCACCCCGGCCCGGGCCAGCTGCTCGGAGGACAGCTGCTGGTGCGTGGTCGAGGCCGGGTGGATGACCAGCGTGCGCGAGTCGCCGATGTTGGCCAGGTGGCTGGCCAGCTGGACCGACTCGATGAACCGCCGCCCGACCTCCCGGGCCGGGCGGTCGGCGGCGGGCGCCACGCGGAACGAGAACACCGCCCCGGGCCCCAGCGGGAGGTACCTGGTCGCGCGCTCGTGGTGCGGGTGCGACGGCAGGCCGGCCCAGGCCACCTCGGTAATGCGCGGGTCACCGGCGAGCCACTCGGCGACGATGCGGGTGTTGGCGAGGTGGGCGTCCATGCGCTGCGGCAGCGTCTCGACTCCCTGGAGCAGGTGGAACGCGGCCGTCGGGGACAGCGCCGGCCCGATATCGCGCAGCTGCTCGCTGCGCAGGCGGGTCAGGAACCCGTACTCCCCGAAGTTGCCCCACCACTGCACGTCCCCGTAGGTCGGCACCGGGGTGGTCATCGCCGGGAAGTTGCCGTTGGCCCAGTCGAACGTGCCGGCCTCCACGACGATGCCTCCCAGGGTCGTCCCGTGCCCGCCCAGGAACTTGGTGAGCGAGTGGATGACGATGTCCGCGCCGTGCTCGATGGGCCGCACCAGGTAGGGCGTGGCCAGCGTGGAGTCCACGACGAGGGGTATGCCGTGCGCGTGCGCCACCTGCGCCAGGCCGGCGAGGTCGGCGACCTCGCCCGAGGGGTTGGCGACGACCTCGGCGTAGACGGCCTTGGTCCGCGGGGTGATCGCCGCCTCGTAGTCGGCCGGGTCGGTGCCGGGGACGAAGGTGGTCCGGACCCCGAACCGGCGCAGGGTGACGTCCAGCTGGGTCACCGTCCCGCCGTAGAGCGAGGCCGCCGCGACGAGGTGGTCGCCCGCGCCCGCCAGCGCGGCGAAGGTGATGAACTCCGCCGACATCCCCGAGGCGGTCGCCACCGCGCCGATGCCGCCCTCGAGCGAGGCGATCCGCTCCTCCAGGGCGGCGACCGTGGGGTTGCCGATCCGCGAGTAGATGTTCCCGTACTTCTGCAGCGCGAACAGGCTCGCGGCGTCCGCGGTGTCCCGGAACACGAAGCTGGTCGTCTGGTAGATCGGCACCGCACGGGCCCCGGTGGTCGGGTCCGGCAGTCCTCCGGCGTGCAGGGCCCGGGTGCGGAACCCGAAGGTGTGGTCGCCGGTGGGTCCGCGGGACATCAGGTCCACCTCCTCAGCAGGCGCTTCTCGGCGAGACCGATGACGCCGTCGGTGAGCTTGCCGAGCAGCGCCAGCAGCACGATCGCGAGGACAAGCCGGTCGACCCGCCCGTTGTTCTGCGAGTCGGTGAGCAGGAAGCCCAGGCCCATCGACGCCCCGGCGAGCTCGGCGGCGACGAGGAAGAGCCAGGACTGGGCCAGGGCGAGGCGCAGCCCGGACACCAGGGAGGGGACCACCGCCGGCAGCTGCACCCGGGTGAACAGGCGCGCCCGGTTCAAGCCGTACGCGCGGCCGACCTCGACCAGGTGGGGGTCGACGTGCCGGAGCGCTGCGGACACGGTCGTGTAGACCGGGAAGAACGCACCGATGGCGATGAGGGTGACCTTGGAGTCCTCGCCGATCTTGAGCCAGATGAGGAGCAGCGGGATCCAGGCCAGGGAGGGCACCGCCCGGATGGCGCCGATGGTGGGGGACAGCAGCACCGAGGACCAGCGGGACAGCCCGACCCAGGCCCCGACGAGGGTGCCGAGCGCCGCCCCCGCCCCGAACCCGAGGAGGACGCGCTGCGCGGAGATGGCCACGTGCACGGACAGCTCGCCGCGGCCGCCGAGGTCCAGCGCGGCCTCCCACACCGTCGCCGGGGGCGGCAGCTCGTAGAAGGCGAAGACGCCCGTGGCCGTGGCCCACTGCCAGGCGAGCAGCAGCAGGCCCGGTACGACGAGCCCGAGGAGGGCGACCGCCCAGGGCCGGGCCCGCCGGCGACGACGCCTCGCCGGCCCGGGCGCGGGTGTCGACCGCGCGGTGCGTGCGTCGTCCCCCGGCGCCGTGGGCGCAGCGTCCCGGACGGTGCTGGTGGAGAGGGACATGACCGGTCCTCCTGTCAGCGGCCGACGGCCAGCGGGTCGGCCTTCTCGATGAAGGTCGTGTCGAAGAGCGAGCCGAGGGCCCGGTCGACCGCCTCCTGGTCGGGGACGTCACCGGACTCGACGAACAGCGGTCCGACGACCTCGAGCACGGCCGCCTGCTCCGGGCCCGGGGTGGGGTCGAGGTCCAGGACGGTCCGCTCGATGAGCACCTTCTCGGCGACCTCGGGGGCGATGCCCGAGGCCTCGGCGAGGATGCGCACGGTCTCCTCGGGGTGCTCGGCGGCCCACTCGCGGGCCGTCTCGTACGCGTTGACGACGACCTGTGCCAGGTCGGGGTGCTCGGTGACGAACTCCTCGGTGGCGTTGAGGAAGCCGTAGGTGTTGAAGTCGATGTTGCGGTAGATCAGCCGCGAGCCGCTCTCGATCTCGCTGGCGGCCATGATCGGGTCCAGTCCGGCCCAGGCGTCGACGCTGCCGTTCTCCAGCGCGGTCCGCCCGTCGGCGTGCTGGACGTTCTGCACCTCGATGTCGTCCAGGCCGAGGCCGGCGGCGCCGAGCGCCTGCACCAGGAAGAAGTAGGGGTCGGTGCCCTTGGTCGCGGCCACGGACCTGCCGCGCAGCTCGGCCACGCTGTCGATGTCGGAGTCCTGGGTGACCACGATGGCCGACCACTCCGGCTGGGAGTAGAGCAGGATGGTCTTGATCGGGGATCCGTTGGCCCGGGCCAGCAGCGCCGCGGACCCCGCGGTGGAGCCGACGTCGACGGCCCCGGCGCGCAGCGCCTCGTTGGCCTTGTTGGAGCCGGCAGACTGGATCCAGGTGACCGTGACGTCCTCGCCGAGCTCCTCCTCGAGCCAGCCCTGCTCCTTGATGATGAGGGACAGGGGGTTGTAGGTGGCGAAGTCGATGGTGAGCTCGGTGTCGCTCCAGCGGCCCCCCTCGGCCGCCGCGGCACCGGCTTCCCCGTTCTCGCCCCGGACGCAGCCCGCCAGCAGGGCGGCGACGGCCACGACGGCGAGGGTGGTGGTGGTCAGTCGTGAGGTCATGGTGTGTCGGTTCCTTCGGTCGGGTGGGGCTGGTGGTGGGCCGGCACGCCCAGGTCGGCCAGCAGGTGGACCTTGGCGGCGGCGAGGGCGGCGTCGCCGCGGTCGCGCGGGCGGGTGCCGGGGACGGTGGTCACCGACCGGACACCGGCACCGGGTGCGTGGTCGCGGGCGCCGATCACGGCGATCCGGTCGGCCAGGTAGAGGGCCTCGTCGACGTCGTGGGTGACGAGGACGACCGTGGTCGGTTCGGCGGCCCGCACGTCGAGCAGCAGGTCCTGCATGCGCAGCCTGGTCAGCGCGTCGAGCGCCCCGAACGGCTCGTCGAGAAGCAGGACGGCGGGGCTGCGGGCCAGGGCCCGGGCGAGCGAGGCGCGCTGGGCCATCCCACCCGACACCTGGCGCGGCCGGTGGTCAGCGTGCGCGCCGAGCCCGACCAGGTCGAGGAGCTCGGCGACCCGCCGGCGGCCGTCGCGGCGGGGGGTGCCGGGCGGCAGGCCGAGCGCGACGTTCTCGGCCAGGCTGCGCCAGGGGAGCAGCCGGGGCTCCTGGAAGGCGATGGCGCACCGGGGGTCGGCGCCGGCCACCCGCACCCCGTCGATGCGGATCTCACCGGCGTCCGGCTGGTCGAGCCCGCAGACCTGGCGCAGCAGGGTGGACTTGCCGCACCCGGACGCGCCGACGAGGGCGACGAGCTCGCCGGCGGCGATGTCCAGGTCGACGTCACGCAGGACGGTGCGCGGACCGCTGCGGGTCCCGAAGGTGCGGCTCACCCCGCGGATCTCCACGGGGGCAGCGGTGCGGGTGGAGGGAGTGGAGTCGGAGGTCAGGGTCGGTGCCACGGGGCTCCTCACGGACGGGCAGGGCGGTCCTCGGACGGCGGATCACGCTGGCTGCCTGCGGCCCGGGGGAGGGCGGTCGGTCGCTGAGGCGGGACGACCCGTCAGGCGCCAGCGCGCGGCATACACATGCACATGCGCATGCCGGCGCGGCACCCGACCGTCCCCGGGAGGGCGAGGAGGTGCGCGGCGCGGTCCCGACGACGCGTCATGGCAGCACCCTCCTTCCCGGAGACGGGACGACCGCCCGGGCTCCGGAATCCGGACGGGCGGTCGTCGTCGACGGAGCGAGACGTTACGCGGTTCCTTCGGTCTGACGCAACAGAGACCCTCACATTGCGCGGAATCTTCGGTCTTCGCGCCCCTCGACGAAGCCGGGCTCCCCCGACCGGGAACGCACCGACGGGACCTTCCGCCCCGGGCGGCAGCCGCGGGCCCGGCCTGGCAGGGTGGGGGTGTGGAGACCGACGCCGTGCTGCGGCTGCTGCAGGAGGTGGCCGACGAGGTCATCGTCCCCCGGTTCCGGGCCCTCGCCGACGGTGAGATCCGGGAGAAGAACCCGGGGGACCTCGTCACGATCGCCGACCACGAGGCCGAGGTGCTCATCGCGCGGGCGCTGCGGGAGGCCTACCCCGACGCGGTCGTCCTGGGGGAGGAGCACTACTCCCGCGACCACAGCGTGCTGCGCGCGTTCGGCGCCGCCCCGCACGCCTTCACCATCGACCCGGTCGACGGGACGAAGAACTTCGTCCACGGCAACCCGGACCACGCGGTCATGGTCGCCGAGCTGCGCGAGGGCGCGGCGGTCCGCGGCTGGATCTGGCAGCCCCAGCACCGGCGTGCCTACGTCGCCGAGCGGGGCGGCGGGGCGTGGCGCGACGGGGAGCGGATCACCCGCCCCGCCCCGCCCGCCGACCCCGGCCTGCTGCGCGGCGTCACCAGCCGGCGCCGGTTCGTCGGGCGCCGCCTGTCCGAGGAGCTGCCGGCCATGGAGCTGAGCTGGGTGTGCTGCGGCATCGACTACCCCAAGCTCGTCGAGGGGAAGGCCGACTACGTCGTCTACGGCAGCGTCATGCCCTGGGACCACGCCGCCGGCACCCTGCTCGTCGCCGAGGCCGGCGGGCACAGCGGCCTGTGGGACGGCTCGGCGTACCGGCCCTCCGAGGTGCCCCCGGGGCTGCTCGTCGCCGCCGACAAGGCGACCTACGAGCTGGTCCAGCCGCTCCTGGGCTGACCGGACCCGGGACCGTCGCCGTGGCGGTGCCTCCGGTCGTGGACCGCCTCGCGCAACGCGATCTCCCGCGCCAGGGTCGTCACCCGCTGTTCGAGCAGCCGCATCCGGCGGTAGGAGGCGGCGACGAACCCGAGGAAGGTGATGGTCAGCCCGTAGAGCAGCAGGTCGGCGCCGCGGCCGACCCCGACGAACTGCGCCACCCGGGTGAGCATCGCAGGGAACAGGATCGCCATCGCCGCCAGGAGCACGAACCCGATGAGCAGCAGGCGCCGGATGGCCTGGTGCCGGGCCCCGGTGGTCGACCGGGTGAGCATGATCGTCACCGCGATGACCCCGACGAGCAGGATGACCTTGATCAGGGGTTGGTCGAGCACGTCAGGGACCTCACTTGAGCATCGAGTCGATGAGGATGTTGACCGAGTTGATCAGGGACTGCCCCTTGGCTCGGGAGTAGTCGGTGTAGAGCACGTGCACCGGGTGCTCGGCCCAGGGCAGCCCGGTGCGGCCCAGCTGCAGCACGATCTCGGTGGCGTGCGCCATCCGGTCCTGCTTGAGGTCGAGCGCCTCGGCCGCGTCGCGGCGGATGACCCGCAGCCCGTTGTGCGCGTCGGACAGGCGCATCCCGGTCTGCTGGTTGGTGATCCAGACCGCCACCTTGAGCACGATCCGGCGCAGGAAGCCCGGGTCGGTGCGGTCGTCCAGGAACCGCGAGCCGAAGACCATCGCCAGGTCCTCGCGCCGGGCCCGCTCCACCATCTCCGCGGCGTCCTCGACCCGGTGCTGCCCGTCGGCGTCGAAGGTGACCAGGTATGACGCGTCCGTCGCCTCGAGCACGTAGCGGATGCCGGTCTGCAGCGCCGCCCCCTGCCCGAGGTTGAACGGGTGGTGCACCACCACCGCCCCGGCGCGCTCGGCGATCTCGGCCGAGCCGTCGGTCGACGCGTCGTCGACACACACGACGTGGGGGAACCGGGTCATCGCGGTGGCGAGCACCTCGCCGATGACCGGGGCCTCGTTGTACAGGGGGATCACCAGCCACGCGTCCTCGAGTGGTGGCGATAGGGTCATGGGTGCATTGTGACAGTCGCGACCGGCATGGGCCCGGGCGAGAGGGAGGACGGATGCCGACGCGCATCATGGACAGTGCCGACGTGGCGGAGGACGCCGTCATCGGCGAGGGGACCTCGGTCTGGCACCTGGCGCAGGTGCGGGAGGGCGCGGTCCTCGGGCGGGAGTGCATCATCGGCCGCGGCGCCTACATCGGCACCGGCGTCCGCCTCGGCGACCACTGCAAGGTGCAGAACTACGCCCTCGTCTACGAGCCGGCCCACCTGGGCGACGGCGTGTTCATCGGCCCCGCCGTGGTGCTGACCAACGACACCTTCCCGCGCGCGATCAACCCCGACGGCTCCCTGAAGAAGGCCGACGACTGGGCCCGGGTGGGCGTCACCATCGGCGACGGGGCCTCGGTCGGCGCCCGGGCGGTGTGCGTCGCCCCGGTACGCATCGGGGCCTGGGCGACCGTCGCCGCCGGCGCCGTCGTCACCCGCGACGTCCCCGACCACGCCCTGGTCGTCGGCGTCCCGGCGCGCCAGGTCGGCTGGGTCGGTCATGCCGGGGTGCCGCTGGAGGAGTCCGGGGACGGCCGGTGGACCTGCCCGGCCACCGGCACCGTCTACGAGCAGCACGGCGACACCCTGCGGAAGGTGGACGGATGAGCGAGCTGCCGATGATTCCTGCTGCGAGGCCGTTGATCGGTGAGGAGGAGCGGGCGGCGGTGGACCGGGTGCTGCGGTCGGGGATGGTGGCGCAGGGTCCGGAGGTGGCGGCTTTCGAGGAGGAGTTCGCGCGGGTCCTGGTGGGGGGCCGGGAGTGTGTGGCGGTGAACTCGGGGACGTCGGGGTTGCACCTGGGGTTGTTGGCGGCGGGGGTGGGTCCGGGGGATGAGGTGATCGTGCCGTCGTTCACGTTCGCGGCGACGGCGAACGCGGTGGCGTTGACGGGGGCGCGGCCGGTGTTTGCCGATATCGAGCTGGACACCTTCTGTCTGGACCCGGCGTCGGTGGAGGCGGCGGTGTCGCCGGCGACGGTGGGGGTGATGCCGGTGCACCTGTACGGGCACCCGGCGGATGTGGAGGCGTTGGGGGCGGTGTGTGCCCGGCACGGGTTGGCGTTGTTCGAGGACGCGGCGCAGGCGCACGGGGCCACGGTGGGGGGCCGGCCGGTGGGCACGTTCGGGACGTTCGGGATGTTCAGCCTGTACCCGACGAAGAACATGACCAGTGGTGAGGGGGGCATGGTCTCGTGTGCGGACCCGGGGTTGGCGCGGCGGGTGCGGTTGTTGCGTAACCAGGGGATGGAGGCGCAGTACCGCAACGAGGTGATCGGGTTGAACAACCGGATGACCGATATCCATGCCGCGATCGGGCGGGTGCAGCTGACCAAGGTGTGGGGGTGGACGCAGCAGCGGCGGGAGAACGCGGCGTGGTTGGACGCGAACCTGTCCGGTGTGGTGACGCCGGTGGTGCGGGCGGGGTGTGAGCACGTGTACCACCAGTACACGGTGCGGCTGGAGGGGGCGAGCGCGGCCGAGCGGGACGAGGTCGTGGCGGTGTTGCGGGAGGAGCACCGGGTGGGGTGCGGGGTGTACTACCCGGTGCCGAACCACGAGCTGGTCTCGCTGGCCCGGTTCGCCCCGGAGCAGGAGCTGCCGGTCACGGCGAAGGCGGCGGCGGAGGTGTTCTCCCTGCCGGTGCACCCCTCGTTGGGCGAGGGTGATCTGGAGCGGATCGTGGCCGCGGTGGGCGCGGTGACCGGGGCGGGCGCCTGATGGGGGAGCAGGCCAGGACGGGCGCGCCGGTGGGTGGGGTGATCGAGGACGGCCGGCCGATCCGGGTGGGGTTGATCGGGTTGGGTGCGATGGGTCGTCACCATGCCCGGGTGATCCGGGCGGTGGAGGGGATGGAGCTGGTCGCGGTGGCCGATCCGGTGGGGGACCGGCACGGGGTGGCCGGTGACCTGCCGGTGCTGCCGGATGTGCACGCGTTGATCGAGGCGGGGTTGGATGCGGCGATGGTGGCGGTGCCGACCTATCTGCACGAGCAGGTGGCCCTGGCGCTGGCCCGGGCCGGGGTGCACACGATGGTGGAGAAGCCGATCGCGGCGACGGTGGAGGAGGGGGAGCGGGTCGCCGAGGCGTTCGCGCGGGCCGGGCTGGTCGGGTGCGTGGGGTACGTGGAGCGGTGTAACCCGGCGCTGCTGGCGATGCGGGAGCGGATCGAGGCCGGCCAGCTGGGCACGGTCTACCAGATCACCACCTCCCGGCAGGGCCCGTTCCCGGCCCGGATCGCCGACGTCGGGGTGGTCAAGGACCTGGCCACCCACGACATCGACCTGACCGCGTGGATCGCCCGGTCGAGCTACGTGCAGGTCTCGGCGCAGACCACCCACCGCACCGGCCGGGAGCACGAGGACATGGTCCTGGCCGTGGCCCGGCTGGCCAACGGCACGATCGTCAACCACATCGTCAACTGGCTCTCCCCGCGCAAGGTCCGGGAGACCGTCGCGGTCGGGGAGAACGGCGCGTTCATCGCCAACACCCTCACCGGTGACCTGACCTTCGTGGCCAACGGCACCGTGCCCACCCAGTGGGACCCGGTCTCCCAGTTCCGCGGCGTCTCCGAGGGCGATGCGATCACCTACGCCCTGACCAAGCGCGAACCCCTCCTGGTCGAGCAGGAGAACTTCCGCGACCGCCTCTGGGGCCGCCCCTCCCAGGCCGTCACCATGGACGAAGGAGTCCAGACCCTCCGCGTCGTCGAGGCCGTCCTCGACGCCGCCCGCACCGGCACCACGATCACACTGTGAGCGGCGGCGGGCACCGCCGGCCGCGGGTGCTCCTCGCCAGCCGGATCTTCATCCCCGAGGCCGCTGCGGCCTCGTTCCGCCTCCGGGCCCTGGCCCGCGGGCTGCTCCGGGCCGGGGCCGAGGTGGAGGTGGTGACCGCCCAGCCCCCGCGGGGCGCCGTGGTCGAGGACGACCCGGGCGTCACCGTGCGCCGCTGGCCGGTGCTGCGGGACGCGAGCGGCTACGTACGGGGCTACCTGCCCTACCTCTCCTACGACGTGCCGCTGGTCCTGCGCCTGCTGGTGGCCCGCCGGCCGGACGTGGTCGTCGTCGAACCGCCGCCCACCACCGGCGCCGTCGTCCGCGCGGTCACTGCGGTCCGGTCGCTGCGCCGCCGGCTGCCCTACGTCTACTACGCCGCCGACATCTGGTCCGACGCCACCGCGTCCACCGGCGCCCCCCGCTGGGTCGTCGCCGCGCTGCGCGCCCTGGAGGGGTTCGCCCTGCGCGGTGCGCGGGACGTCGTCGCCGTGTCCGACGGGGTCGCCGCACGGGCCTCGGCGCTGGCCGGTGGCCGCCGGGTGCACGTCGTGCCCAACGGGGTGGACACCGAGACGTTCTCGCCCTTCCCCGCCGGGGCCGCGGACGCGGCCCCGCCACCGGGCGCCGAGGGGCCTCCCTTCCTGCTCTACGCCGGCACCGCCTCGGAGTGGCAGGGGGCCGAGGTCTTCGCCGAGGCGATGCGCCTCGTGGTCCGCGAGGAGCCCACAGCCCGGCTGGTCTTCCTGGGCCAGGGGAGCTCGTGGCCGACGCTGCAGCGAATCGCCGCCGAGCTGCCCGCGGGCGCCATCGAGCTGCGCCGCCTCGTCCCGCCCGCCGAGGCCGCCCGGTGGCACCGGGCCGCCCGGGCCGCCCTGGTCAGCGTCAGGCCCGGGCTGGGCTACGACTTCGCCTACCCGACCAAGGTGTTCGCCGCCCTGGCCTGCGGCACCCCGGTCGTGTTCGCCGGGCCGGGTCCCGCCGGGCCGGACATCACCCGGCACCGGCTCGGCGAGGCCGTCCCGTATGACGTGGGGCGGGTCGCGGCCGCGATGCTCCGTGCGCTGCGGGCCCAGCCGGACCCCGAGGCCGCCCGGCGGCGCGCCGCCTGGGTGCGGGAGCACCGGTCGCTGCAGCGGACCGGGGACGAGGTCGCGGCGATCGTCCTCGCCGGCGTGGGGTCGGCTGACCCCCTGCGGTCGCAGCCGTGACCGCACCCCACCCGCGCGCCGGGGTGCCGTGGCGCTCGGTCGTCGGCGGTGCCGCGGTCGTCCTGCTCGCGGTGAACCTGCGCCCGGGGGCCTCCTCCCTCGGCCCGGTGCTGGCCGAGGTCCGGGCGGGCCTGTCCCTGCACCCCGCGGTGACCGGGGTGCTCACCGCCCTGCCCGCCCTGGCGTTCGCCGTCTTCGGCTCGCTGGCGATCAGCCTGGCCATCCGGGCCGGGCTCAACGCCGCCATCCTGGTCGGCGCGGTGGCCGCGGCCGGTGGCCTGCTCCTGCGGGTGCTGGTCGACGACGCCACCCTGTTCCTGGTCCTGTCGCTGGTGGCGTTCGCCGGGATGGCGCTGGGCAACGTCCTGGTGCCCGCGTTCATCAAGCGCCACTTCCCACGACGACTGGCCCGTGTCACCGCGGCATACACCACCGGCCTCGCGGTCGGGGCGGCCCTGCCGGCGGCGGTGTCCGCCCCGCTGGCCGACGTCCTGCCCGGCGGGTGGCGGGGCAGCCTCGGCCTCTGGGGTGTGACCGCGGCGGTCGCGGTCGTGCCCTGGGTGGTCCTGACGGTAGTCGAGCGCCGCCGCCGGGTGCCGTCCCAGCGCGCCGTGACCTGGTCGATGTTCCAGGTGGCCCGCTCCCGCAAGGCGCTGGCGCTGACCCTGTTCTTCGGCAGCCAGTCCACCCAGGCCTACGTCCAGTTCGGCTGGATCGCGCAGGTCTACCGCGACGGCGGCCTCGACGCGCCCACGGCCGGGCTGATGGCCTCGGTCATCGCCGCCTTCGGCATCCCGGCCGGGCTGCTCATGCCGTGGGTGGTGCACCGGTTCCGAGACCTGCGGCCGGTGGTCGTCACCCTCGGCCTGCTCCTCGTGGCCGGGTACACCGGGATCCTGGTCGCACCGACCACCACGCCGTGGCTGTGGGCCACCTGCCTCGGCATGTCCGGGGCCGCGTTCCCCCTGGCCATCGCCCTCATCACGCTCCGCACCCGGGACCCGCGGGTCACCACCAGGGTCTCGGCCTTCACCCAGTCCGGCGGCTACCTCATCGCGGCCGGCGGTCCGTTCCTCGTCGGCGCGCTCCTCGGGCTCTCCGGCGGCTGGACCCTGCCGCTGGCGGTCCTCATCGCCGGCTCGGTCGCCATGGTGGGCACCGGCCTGGTCGCGGCCGCGCCGGGGTACGTCGACGACGAGCTGCCGCCCGGTCTGACCGCCTGACCCCGCACGCCCGGTTCACGGCCCACTCCTCCGCCCGGCCCCGTGGTTGGTCCGTCTCCTAGGGTGGAGGGGAAGCGGAGGTGAGCCCCGGTGGAGCCCGACGAGAACCCGACACCCGCCCGGCCGCAGGACGACGAGGAGCTGGCCAGGCGGCGACGGATGGCGCTGCAGAACGTCGAGACCTGGGTGGACCAGGCCATCAAGCAGGCGGAGCGCCGGGGGGACTTCGACGACCTGCCGGGCGCCGGCAAGCCGCTGCGCCACCTGGAGAAGGAGCAGGACCCCGACTGGTGGGTCAAGGGCCTCATCGAGCGGGAGCAGCTCGACCTGTCCGCCGCGATGCCCAGCGCCCTCGCCCTGCGGCGCGAGCGTGAGCAGCTCCCGACGTCACTGCTCGGCGTCTCCGACGAGGCCGAGGTGCGCGCCCGGCTGGAGGACTTCAACGAGCGGGTCCTGGCCGACCGGCGCCGGCCCCACTTCGGGCCGACGTCACCGCCCGTGGTCGGGCGGGTCGACGTGGAGGAGATGGTGGCGCGCTGGCGCGAGGCGCGGGCCGAGACGGTCCGGGCCGCGGCGTCCACCGAACCGGTGGTCGACCCGGGGCCGGAGGAGGCCGGGGGCGGGACCGGTGGCGCCGAGGGCGAGCCCGGGGGCGGGACCGGTGGGGCCGAGGGCGAGCCCGGGGCCGGGCCCTGGTGGCGGCGGCTGCGGCGACGGCGCCGCTGACCCGCCACCTGCCATGATGCGGTCGTGGACGACAGCGGGAGGAAGGGCGCCGACCTCGTCGTGCGCGGCGCCCGCATGCTGGACGGGTCCGTCGTCGACCTGGCCGTCGCCGACGGCAGGTTCGTCGCGGTCGGCGAGGTGCCTGCCGGCGAGGCCGAGGAGGTCGACGCCGCGGGGCGCCTGGTGACGCCCGCGTTCGTCAACGGGCACATGCACCTGGACAAGGTCTACACGCTGTCCCGGCTCGGGGACGCCGGCCTGGAGGCGTACACCTCGGGGTCGATGGGCGCCGCGATGGCCTCGATCGAGATCGCCTCGGCGGTCAAGCGCGACTACGACCGGGCCTGGATCATCCCCAACGTGCGGCGGGCGCTGGAGGAGGCGCTGCGGTACGGCGTGCTGCACGTCCTGGCGTTCGTCGACGTCGACACGACGGCGCGGCTGGAGGGGATGGAGGCGGTCCTCGCCGTGCGCGAGGAGTTCCGCGGACTGGTCGACCTGCAGGTGGTGGCCTTCCCCCAGGACGGGCTGCTGCGTGACCCCGGGGCGGCCGAGCTGTGCGAGGCGGCACTGGACCTCGGCGCGGACGTGGTCGGCGGCATCCCGTGGATCGAGTACACCGACCGGGACGCGCTCGAGCACGTGGTGTGGGCCTGCCGGCAGGCGCGGGACCGGGGCCTGCGGGTGGCGATGCTCGTCGACGACGCCGGCGACCCGACCCTGCGGACCACAGAGATGCTCGCCGAGCAGCTCATCGCCCACGACCTCGTCGGTCGCGGGGTCGCCTGCCACGCCCGCGCGGTCGGCACGTACGAGCAGCCGTCGGTGCTCCGGCTCGTCCGGCTGGCCCGGGCGGCCGGCCTGGGGTTCGTCTCGGACCCGCACACCGGCCCGCTGCACCTGCCGGTGGACACCTTTCTGGCCGAGGGGCTGGCCGTGGCGCTGGGCCAGGACGACATCGAGGACGCCTACTACCCGTGGGGGCGGCACAACATGCTCGAGGTGGCCTTCCTGGCCGGTCACCTCCTGGGCTTCCGCTCCGGGGACCAGCAGCGCACCCTGCTGGAGATGGTCACCTCCCGGGCCGCCGCGGCGCTCGGTATCAGCGACCACGGCGTCGAGGTGGGGCGCCCGGCCGACTTCTGCATCCACCCCCACGAGAGGGTCGTCGACGTGCTGCGCGAGCACGAGGCCCCGTGGCGGGTGTACCGGCACGGGACGCTCGTCGCGGAGACCACCCGGGCGACCACGACGTTCCCGGGCCGCGCTCAGGCGTCGGGCAGCCCCAGCCGGCGGTAGCGCTCCAGGCGACGCGCGTACCGCTCGCCCGGGTCCTGGGCGAGCAGGTCGAGCAGCCCGGTGCGCAGCGCCTCGCCCATCCGGGCGCAGAACTCCTCGGGCTCGTCGGCCGCGTCGGGGCGCTCGACGACGACCTGGTCGACGATGCCCGCGCGGAGCAGGTCCAGGGACCGGACGCCCTGCTGCTCGGCCATCTCCGGTGCCTTCGCGGTGCTGCGGTGCACGATCGCGCTGGCGCCCTCCGGCGGCAGCGGCGACAGCCAGCCGTGCTGGGCGGCGATGACCCGGTCGGCGGGGACGAGAGCCAGCGCGCCACCGCCGGTGCCCTGGCCCAGGAGGACGGACATGGTCGGCGCCTGGAGGGTGACCAGCTCGGCCAGGCAGCGGGCGATCTCACCGGCCAGGCCCCGCTCCTCGGCCTCCTGGGACAGCGCGGCACCGGGCGTGTCGATGATCGTCACCAGCGGCAGGTCGAGCTCGTCGGCCAGGCGCATCCCGCGGCGCGCCTCCCGCAGCGCGCCGGGGCCCAGCGGGGTGCGGGCGGTCTGGCCGCGCCGGTCCTGGCCGAGGAGCACGCACGGCGCCTCGCCGAACTTCACCAGCGCCACGAGCAGCCCGGGGTCCCGCTCGCCCTCCCCGGTGCCGTTGAGCGGCACGACCTCGGAGGCGGCCAGGCGGAGCAGCCGGCGCACGCCCGGGCGGTCCTCACGCCGGGAGATCTCGATCGAGGTCCAGGCGGGGACGTCCGGCAGCTCCTCGGTCGGCTCGGGGTGCTCGACCGGCACCCCTTCCCGCGGTGCCATGAGGACGTTCAGCGCCCGGTGGGCCAGGTCGGCCAGCTCCTCGGGCGGGGCCACCGCGTCGATGAGCCCCTTGGCGTAGAGGTTCTCGGCGACCTGCACGCCCGGGGGGAACGGCTCACCGTGCAGCGCCTCGTAGACGCGGGGGCCGAGGAAACCGATGAGGGCACCCGGCTCCGCCACGGTGACGTGGCCCAGGGACCCCCAGGAGGCGAGGACGCCGCCGGTGGTGGGGTGGCGCAGGTAGACCAGGTAGGGCAGGCCGGCGGCCCGGTGCGCGGCGATCGCGGCGGCGATCTTGATCATGGTGAGGAAGGCGACGGTGCCCTCCTGCATGCGGGTGCCTCCGGAGGCGGGAGCCGCCATCAGCGGCAGCCCCTCGGCGGTGGCCCGCTCGATGGCCACGACGAGCCGCTCGGCGGCGGCCACCCCGATGGAGCCGGCGAGGAAACCGAACTCGCAGGCGATGACCGCCACCCGCCGGCCGCGGATCCGGCCCTCGCCGGTGATCACCGCCTCGTCCACACCCGAGCGGCGGGCGGCCTCCTCGAGCTCGGCCCGGTAGGCCGGGTCGGCGGCCACCTGCACCGGCGGTTGGTCCCAGCTGGTGAACGACCCGTCGTCGAGGGCCAGCTCGAGCAGCTCGGGGGCGGACAACCTGCGGGTCATCCGTCCTCCAGCCCCAGCCAGGCGCGGACCTGCCGCCCGTGCTCGTCCAGCAGCGGGGGAGCGGTGTGGCTGCGGGGGGTCACCTCGGTCTCGCCCTCCGGTCCGGCCCGGAAGAAGCGCAGCGGCGGGCCGGGCAGCTCGATGAGGCCGAGCGAGGGGTGCTCGGTGGTGATGACCAGTCCCTGGGACCGGGTCTGCTCCCAGGCGTAGACCTCGTCGAGGGTGCGGACCTTGCCGGCCGGCACCCCGGCCGCGTCCAGCCGGCGGAGCAGGTCCGCGGCGTCGTGCTCGGCGAAGACCCCCTCGATGAGGGCGATGAGCCGGTCCCGGTTGGCCACCCGGGAGGCGTTGTCACCGAAGCCCTCCGCCCGCGGGTCCAGCCCGAACTCCGCGCAGAACCTCTCCCAGAGGCCCTCGCTGCCGACCGCGATCTGCACCGCGCCGTCCCGGCAGTGGAACAGCCCGTAAGGGGCGATGGAGGGGTGGTGGTTGCCCTGCGCCCTGGGTACCTCCTTGGCGACCGTCGCCCGGGTGCCCTGGAACGCGTGCACCCCGACCAGGGCGGCGAGCAGGGAGGTGCGCACGACCTGTCCGCGGCCGGTCCGCTCCCGCTCCAGCAGCGCGGCGAGGACGCCGTAGGCGCCGTAGATGCCACCGAGCAGGTCCCCGATGGGGACGCCGACCCGCTGCGGGTCGTCCGGGCCGGAGCCGGTGAGGGACATCAGCCCGGACTCCCCCTGGGCGATCTGGTCGTAGCCGGGGCGGCCCCCTTCGGGGCCGTCGTGGCCGAACCCGGAGATCGACAGGGTCACCAGCCGGGGGTTGAGCTCGGCCAGGCGCGCGGTGCCGAACCCGAGCCGGTCCAGCACGCCGGGGCGGAAGTTCTCCAGGAGCACGTCGGCCCGCCGCAGCAGCGCCTCGAGCACCTCCGTGCCCTCCGGGGTCTTGAGGTCGAGAGCGATGGACTCCTTGTTGCGGTTGCAGGACAGGAAGTACGTCGCCACCGGGTCGCCACCCCCCTCGGGCCGGACGAACGGCGGGCCCCAGTGCCGGGTGTCGTCACCCTTGCCGGGCGTCTCCACCTTGATGACCCGGGCGCCCAGGTCGCCGAGCATCATCCCGGCGTGCGGGCCGGCGAGCGCGCGGGTGAGGTCGACGACGAGGATCCCGGACAGCGGGCCGCTCGGCTCGGCCCCGGACTCCCGGGGGGTGGGCGTCGGCTCGGACATGGCTCCTCCTGGTGCGGTGGTGGCGCGGTCAGCCCAGCTCGGGGGCGCGGCGGGCGAAGCCGGTCGCGGCCTCGTATGCCGCCGCGACGCGGAGCAGGTCGACGTCCCGTCCCTCCGCGGCGACCAGCTGCAGGCCGACGGGCAGCCCGTCGACGAAGCCGCCGGGCACGGAGATCGCGGGGCACCCGGTGGCCGAGATGAGGCACACCGAGCGCATCCACTCCACGTAGGTCTCCATGGTCACGCCCGCGACGGTGCGCGGCCAGCGCTCCTCGGAGGGGAACGGGAGGACCTGGGTGGTGGGGGTGAGCAGCACGTCGTAGGAGTCGAAGAAGTCCTGCACGGCGGCGCGCAGCCGGCCCCGGGCGACCGCGGCCTCGATCATCCGCGGCCCGGTGAGCTCCTGGCCCTTGCGGACGTTCCAGAGCACCTCGGGCTTGATGACGTCGGCGTGCTCGGCGACGACCTCGCCGAGGTTGGTCGCCATGTCGAACGCCCGGGTGACGTCGAAGACGAGGTCGGCGTCGGACAGGTCGGGGCAGGCCGGCCGGACGTCGGCGCCGAGCTCGGCGAACGTGCGGGCCTGCTCCTCGACGACCCTGACGATGTCCGGCTCGACCGGGACGCCCAGGCCGAAGTCGGTGGTCACCCCGACTCGCACCCCCGCCAGCGGTCGGGAGCCCTGCTCGTCCACCGGCCGGGCGAGAAGCTCGGTGAACGCCCCGGCCGGGACGGGGCAGGCGGCCGGGCTGCGCCGGTCGGGACCGGTGAGCGCGGACATGGCCAGCGCGATGTCGGCCACGGTGCGGGCCATCGGCCCGCTCCGGGACAGCCACGACCAGGGGTTGCGGGCCGGGACCGGCGGGATCAGCCCGTACGACGGGCGGAAGCCGACGATGTTGCAGAACGCCGCGGGGTTGCGCAGCGACCCGCCCATGTCCGACCCGTCGCCGAGCGGCTGGATGCGCGCCGCGATGGCCGCCCCCGCGCCGCCGGAGGAGCCCCCGGCGCTGCGCGTCACGTCATAAGGGTTGTTGGTGGTGCCGAACAGCTCGTTGAAGGTGTGCGAGCCGGCCGCGAACTCCGGGGTGTTGTTCTTGCCGGTCGTGATCACCCCGGCGGCGTGCAGCCGTTCGATGATGAGCTCGTCGGTGTCGGGCACGAAGTCGGCGAACGCCCGGGACCCCTGCGTGGTGCGGATCCCCTTGGTCAGGTGGGTGTCCTTGTGGGTCATCGGCAGGCCGTGCAGGACGGGCAGGTCGTCGGGCGAGGCTGCCGCGGCGGCGCGTTCGTCCGCCGCCGCGGCAGCCCGGTACGCCTGCTCCCGTACCTGCGTGACGACCGCGTTGATCGCGGGGTTCACCGCGTCGACGCGGGCGAAGTGGGCGTCCAGGGCCTCCCTCGCCGAGACCTCCTTGCGCCGCAGCGCGTCGACGAGCTCGACGGCGGTCAGGTCCTGGAGCTCGGTCATCGGTGCCTCACTCGCTCCAGCGGTAGCCCGTCGGCTCGGCGCCGTGGTCGACGATGGCCGCGACCGGGCCACCGCCGTCCGGGCCCTGGTGGGCGGCCGAGACGGAGACGAACACGGCCGGGTCGCCGGTGACCGCGGCGGTCACCCCGCCGACCGCCGCCTTGATCTGGCGGTGCCAGTGCACGTCGGAGTCGTCGAGCATCGCGTTGCGGCGGCCGCGGACCTTGCCGTCCTGGCTGGCCTCGCACTTGAGGAACACGTTGACCAGCCGGCCGTTGATGTCCGTCCAGTGCGGGCGCTCGGGCAGGTCGAGCCCGGCGTCCTTGATCGCGGCCCAGATGCCGTCGGCGTCGAGCGCGTCCTTCATCACCGAGTGGCCGATCCGGTAGCGGCCGCCGACGCCCGTGGCGTTGCCGACCACGACGATCTGGGCGCGGTCCAGCTCGACACCGGAGGAGCAGGAGGCCACCGAGGAGTACAGCTCGCGGTTGTTCATGACGTCCTCGTCGGACGGCATGTCGATCTCGCCGAGGGCGACCGCGATGCCCAGGCCGGTGGTGCCGTTGGACAGGTCCATCGATTCCAGGGTGTGCTCGGTCCACACCTTCTTGCCGCGGGACTTGGCGTCGCGGATGGTGTCGATGGTCAGCAGCGGGGTCTTGGTCTGGACGTAGTGCACGTCCTTCGGGTCGGTGATGCCGGCGCGCTCCATGGCCAGCTTCACCCCGTCGGCCACCTTGCGGATCATCGCGGTGTAGCCGATCTCCTCGGGCAGGATCGGCTCGCTCATCGCGTAGCCCACGGTCAGGCGCAGCTCGTCCTTGTCCTGCTGGGCCAGCTCGGAGGAGGGGTCGACGGTGGCGAAGATCGTCGCGTGCGGGCTGATGACACCGTCGGTGCCGCCCGACCACACGATCGGGATGCCGCGGACCTGCTGCTCGTCGACACCGCGCTCGAGCAGCACCTCGCGGAACGCCCGGTCGGCGATGATCCGGGTGTAGTCGTTGACCCCGCCGTTGCCCTCGGTCTTGCCGATGATGGCGATGACCCGCTCGGGCTGCATCACCCCCTCGTCGAGCAGCTTGGCGAACTCGGAGGCGTCGGCGACGCTGTGGATCGGAACCTTGCGGACCTCGATGGCATCAGGCATGGGTCACCCTTTCGGTGGGGTCGGGGTTGGGGATCTGCGCGTGGCGACGCTGGACGATGGTGCCGACCTCGCGCCGCAGCGCCGGGCGGATCGCCTCCAGGGAGGTGATCACCGCGAAGCCGTCACCGGACGAGGCGAACCGGATGGCCGCCTCCATCTTCGGCCCCATGGAGCCGCGGGCGAAGTGGCCCTCGGCCACGAGCTCGCGGGCCCGGTCCACGTCGACGTCGCGGACCGGCTCCTGCTCCGGGGTGCCGTAGTTGATCATCGCGTGCTCGACGTCGGTGGCGATGACGAGCACGTCGGCCTCGACGGACCGGGCCAGCAGCGCTGCGGTGAGGTCCTTGTCGATGACCGCCTCGACGCCCCGCAGCGAGCCGTCCGGCTCACGCACCACGGGGATGCCGCCGCCTCCGGCGGCGACGACCACGAAGCCCCGGTCCAGCAGGGCCCGCAGCGCCCGGGTCTCGAGGATCTCCCGCGGCTCGGGGGAGGGGACGACCCGGCGCCAGCCCTTGGGCCCCAGGTCCTGCCAGTTCTGGCCCAGCGCGATGAGCGGCTCGGCCTCCTCGCGGGTGAGGAAGCGGCCGACCGGCTTGGCCGGGTCCTGGAAGGCCGGGTCGTCGGCGTCCACCCGGGTGCGGCTCACCAGGGTGGCGACCGGGCGGTCGACCCCGCGCCGGGCCAGGGCCGGCTCGAGCTCGTTCATGATGGTGAAGCCGATGGTCCCCTGGGTCTGGGCGCCGCACCAGTCCAGCGGGACCGGGGGGACCGTGGCGGCCGCGAGCTCGTTCTTGACGAGCAGGTTGCCGACCTGCGGACCGTTGCCGTGGGTGAGCACGACGTCGTGGCCGTCCGCGATCAGGTCGGCCACGGCCTGCATGGCCTGGTGGATCGCGGCCTGCTGCGCCTCCGGCGTCGCGCTGCCGTCCTCGCCGGTCATGGCGTTGCCACCGAGGGCGACCAGAACGCGCACGGGTACCGTCCTCTCTCCATCGGGCGGACTCGGGAGACGTCGCCACGCAGGGTGCGACGTCACCGCCGAGCCTACGGTCCGCGGTGGACAGGTGCGTGGGCAAGACCTGCCATCACTTGCCCGAACTGTTAGCAGTCCTCGCCTCCCCGTATGAGGCGCCGCCCGGGCTGAGCAGGTAGGCGGCGGTGGCGGTGACCAGGTACTCGACCTCGGCGGGCTCGTCCAACCGGTGCCCGAGGAGCTGCTCGATCCGCGCCAGCCGCTGGTGCAGCGACTGCCGGCGCAGGCGCAGCACCCGGGCGGTGCGGGTGGCGCTGGAGCCGTGGCGCAGGTAGGCCGTCAGGGTGTGGACGAGGTCGGTGCCGTGACGGCGGTCCCAGGCGACGAGGGGTCCCAGGGCGTCGTCGACGAGCGAGCGGACCTGGTCCGCCGGCGCCGCCGCGAGCAACCGGGGCAGCGCGGCACGGCGGGAGGGCTGGGCCCCCGGCCGCCCGTCGCCCACCGCTCCCGCGGCGACGGCTTCGCGCAGGCTGTGACCGACGCGGGACAGCGGCACCGGCGGGCCGACCACGAGGCTGGCCGCGGTGCGGACCGCAGCCTCGCCGAGCCGCCGGGCCACCTCACCGGCGGCGTCGGCGTCGGTCCCCGCGGTGAGCAGGCCGAGCACCTGGCCGCGCACGGGTGCGACGAGGTGGGGCGCGCTGCCCAGCGCGCGGGAGAGGGCTGCGGCGGTGCGGCCCAGGTCGGGTGCACTGGCCCAGAGACCGAGGACGCGCTCGTCGGCAGCCGGGTGGAAGCCGGCCAGCCCGGCACGCACCAGCACTTCCCGCTCGCCGTGCGCGACCTGCTCGGTCCGCCCGTCGAGGAGGTCGGCGAGGAGCTCGCGGGCGACGTCGGTCGGGGGGCCGCTGGCACCGGACCGGTCGAGCAGCAGGCCGACCACGCCCGCCACCCGCTCGGCCAGAAAGACCGCCTGCTCGTCGCCGGCGTCCTCGCCGGCGTGCAGGTGCCCCCACTCCCGGCCGCCCGCGCGGACCACCGCCCGCGCCCCGTGGGCCATCACCCGCTCCGGCCGGGGCCGGGCAGCCGCGGGCGCGGGGCCCGGCCGACGTCCGGCCGGCGCCCGGCCACCGGAGGTGCCGGCCGCGGCGACCACCTGTCCGGACAGCGTCGCCAGGACCATCGGCAGGCCGGTGGCCTCGGCCGCCTCACCCACGACGCTGGCCAGCCCGTGACCGGCCTGGACCGCCTCCTGGAGGCTGCGCACCAGGGCGTCGCTGCGGCGGAGCAGCACCACCTCGGCCGAGACCACCCGCATGTTCACCTCGCGGCAGATGCGGACGAACGGCACCACCCGGTGCAGCACGAGCAGCGGCAGGTCGCAGCGTCGGGCCTCGTCGGCGATCTCCTCGGGCATGCCGTTGAGGGACCGGCCGGGCTCGATCCCCACGGCGGCCACACCCCGCGAGGCGACGTCGCGGACCCAGTGGCGGCGGGCCCCGGCGTCGGCCCCGGCGAGGCCGAGCCCGGTGGTGAGCAGGAGCTCCCCGCCGGAGAGCAGCGGGGCGATCTCGTAGATCTCGCTGGAGTGGGCCCAGGTCACCGGTCGCTCCCGGTGGGCGGGGCGGCCGAGCAGCTCGGCGTCCGCCTGCCGGAGGGCGTCCAGGGCCAGCACCTCACCGAGCGTGAGCGGCATACGGCACCTCCACGGGTCTGCGGCAGCACCAGTGAAGCCCGGGATCTGACGTCCTGTCCACAGTCCGCGGTGTCGTTCTGGACGGGATGTCCGTTGCGCCGGCGGCCGCTTCCAGGCAGGTTCGCAGCACACGCAAGCCACACCGGACCCTGCCCGACCGAGGAGGACCATGACCACGCAGGACACCAGCCAGGGCGCCGCACCCGGCACGACCGCGACCGACCGCGACCGGGAGTGGCTGGAGCTCGCCTACGCCGAGGCGCTCAAGGGGCGTGACGAGGGTGGCATCCCGATCGGTGCAGCCCTCGTGGGCGCCGACGGCACGGTCCTCGGCACCGGCCACAACCGCAGGGTGCAGGACGGCGACGCCTCCGCCCACGGTGAGACCGACGCCTTCCGCAACGCGGGCCGCCAGCGCAGCTACCGCGGCACCACGATGGTCACCACCCTGTCGCCCTGCTGGTACTGCAGCGGCCTGATCCGCCAGTTCGGGATCTCCCGCGTGGTCATCGGCGAGGCGCGCACCTTCGTCGGGGGCCACGAGTGGCTCGCCGAGAACGGGGTGGAGGTCGTCGTCCTCGACGACCAGCGCTGCGTCGACCTGATGACCACGTTCATCGAGGAGCACCCCGAGCTGTGGTTCGAGGACATCGGTCAGGACGGGCCGGACACCGACACGAGGAGGGACCAGTCATGAGCCAGGACACCACCGCCGGCGCCGGGCCCGTCGGCGGGACCACCGACATCGACCCGGACTACCCGACCACCCCCGTCCCGTCCCACGCGAGCAAGTCCGCGTTCTCGCTCGCCATCGTGCTGACCGGGTTCACCCTGTTCACGCCCACGATGCTGGCAGGCGCCCAGATCGGCGCGAACTTCCGGTTCTGGCCGCTCATGGGCGTCCTCCTCGCGGGCAGCCTCGTCCTCGGCCTGTACGTCGGGGCGATCGGCTGGCTGGGTGCCCGCACCCGGCTGACCACCGCGATGATGGCCCGCCACACCTTCGGCCGGGGTGGTGCCAAGCTGGCCTCGCTGCTGCTCGGCGGCACCCAGATCGGCTGGTACGGCGTCTCGGTCGCCACCCTGGCCCTGCTCACGGTGCAGGCGCTCGGCTGGGAGGGCGACCTCCCCGTCTACGCCCTCATGGTCGTGGGCGGCGTCCTCATGGGCTGGACCGCCTACCACGGCTACCGGGGCATGTACGCGTTGTCCCTGGTGGCCGTGCCCCTGCTGGCGGTCCTCGGGGCGTGGGTCGCCTGGCGCGCCTTCGACGAGGTGGGCGGGGTGTCCGCGATGGCGGACATCGAGGTGACCGGCTCCATGTCGCTCGCCGTCGCGATCACCATCATCGTCGGGACCTTCGCCTCCGGTGGCACCCAGGCGCCGAACTGGACCCGGTTCGCCAGGACGCCGGCCTCCGGCTTCTGGACCTGCATCGTCGCCTTCCTCGTCTGCGAGTTCGTCATGCTGTTCTCCGGTGCCATCGGGGCGCTGGCGTTCAACGAGGGCGACTTCGTCATGGTGCTGTTCAACCTCGGCCTGGTCGGCTGGGGCCTGGTGTTCCTCATCGGCAACATCTGGACGACCAGTGACAACACCGCCTACAACGTGGGCGTGGCCGGCGCCGAGATGTTCAACGCCCGGCGCAAGGAGCCGTTCATCATCTTCGGCGTCGCCGTCGGCATCCTGCTGGCGATCACCGGCATCTACGAGAACCTCACCACCTACCTGGGCTGGCTCGGCATCCTCATCCCGCCGCTCGGTGGGGTGCTCCTCGGCGACCACCTCGCCCGGTTCCGGACCCGGGCGGGGGAGGAGCTGCCGGCCTACGAGGACCTGCCGCTGGTGCGGTGGAGCAACCTCGTGGTGTATGCCGTGGCGTCGGTGGCCGCGTGGGCCAGCAACGAGGCCGGGTGGTTCATCCCGCCGATCGTCGGCGTCGTCGTCGGGTTCGTCGGGGCGCTGGCTGTGCAGCTGGCCACCAGCCAGCGGACGGCCGCGAGCCCGGTGGCGGGCTAGCCGAGCATCCGGCACGGGACGGGCCGGCCCCGGCCGGGAGGACCTCCTCCCGGCCGGGGCCGTTCCGCGTCCCCGTCGGCTCGTCCCGGGGACGGGTGGGTCACAGCCAGTCGAACTCCGAGGCCTGCGCGCCGTCGGCGAGCCGGGCGTAACCCGGGCCGCGGTCGAAGAACGGCTCGTTCTCGGGGCGCTCGGCCCGCATCCGGTCGCGCAGCGCGTCCGAGGCGGCCTCGTCGACGGCCAGGCTGTCGCCCTCACCGGTGACGACCACGCCGTAGTCGTCGTGGGCCCCGCGCACCGAGACCTTGCCCCAGCGCACGTCCCGCAGCACCTCGTCATACGGCCGGTCCAGCGGGTCGCCCCAGCCGCCGCCGCCGGTGGTGCGGATGCGGATCACCTCGCCGGCGCGCACCGGCTCGGCGTCGACCAGGGCCTCCACCTCGCGCTCGTTCGGCCCGCCCGGGTCGATGGTCACCTGGAACGGCCGGCCCGCCTTGCCGCCCTTGACGCCCCAGCAGGCCAGGATCGAGCGGTCGGCGATCGACATGAAGTGGCCGTCCTTGAGCATCCGGATGTGCTTCTCGTAGCCGAGACCGCCCCGGTACCGGCCCGGGCCGCCGGAGTCGACGGCGAGGCCGAGGCGCTCGACGACGAACGGGAAGCGGCTCTCGGTGAACTCGGTCGGCAGGTTCCGGGAGTCCGGGACGACGTGGATGGTGTCCTCGCCGTCGGCGTAGTAGCGGCCGCCGGACCCGCCCCCCAGGACCTCGCGCATGAGGTAGTCGTTGCCGTCAAGATCCTTGCCGTAGACGCCGGTGTAGCGGATCGTCTCCTGGTCCGCCGGCATCCGGCCGTCGACCGCCTTGGCCACCGCGCCGGCGAGGACGCCGAGCAGCCGCAGGATGACGAAGGTCCGGGCGTTGGTGGGGGCCGGGAAGATCGGCGTGAGCAGGGTGCCCTTGGGCGGGAACCTCATCTCGATGAGCGGCACGATGCCCTCGTTGACGTCGAGCTCGGCCATCCGCTCCGGGGTGTCCGCCAGGTTCCGCAGGATCGGCGCCAGCCACTTCTTGAGGAAGTTGCCGTCGGCGTAGTCGCCGCAGTGGTTGATCGGACCCTTGGCCTGCGGGCCGGTGCCGGTGAAGTCGATGATGAGCTTCGGCCCGCCGTCGGGGCCGCCGGTGCTGGTCTTGGTCAGCGTGATCCGCTGCCGGTGCAGCTTGGGCGGCTCGACGCCGTCGTGCTCGGCGTAGTCCTCCCAGACGTACTCCCCGTCGGGGATCTTGGACAGGATCTCCCGGCGGAAGGTCTCGGTCGTCTTGTCGAGGATCGCCTGGAAGCAGGCCTCGACGGTCTCCCGGCCGTAGCGCTCGAACAGCTCGGACAGCCGCCGGGCGCCCATCAGGCAGGCGCTGCACTCGGCGTCGAGGTCCGCGGCGAGCGAGTCCGGCATACGGCTGTTGCGGGTCATGATCCGCAGCGCGGCCTCGTTGGGCACCCCCTGGTCCCACAGCCTGATCGGGGGGACCATGAGGCCCTCCTCGTACACGCTCGTGGCGTGCGAGGGCATCGAGCCCGGCGTGGCGCCGCCGATGTCGTCGTGGTGGCCGAACGCCTGGACGAAGCAGACGACCTCGCCCTCGTGGAACACCGGGACGGTGACGCACAGGTCGGGCAGGTGGCCGATGCCGCCCTCGGACAGGTAGACGTCGTTGTGGAAGAAGACGTCGCCCGGCCTCATCGTCTCCAGCGGGAAGTCCCGCACCACCGGGTGCACCAGCGCGCTGTAGGAGCGGCCGGTGAGCTTGCGCAGCCGACGGTCGTGGATGCCGGCGCGGAAGTCGTGCGCGTCGCGGATCATCGGGGAGCGCGAGGTCCGCGCGATGGCGGTCTCGACCTCCATCTCGACGCTCTTGAGGGTGCCCTCGACGATCTCCAGGACGATGGGGTCGACGGCGGGCGGGGTGGCGGTCGTGGTCACGCCGTGGCCTCCTTGGTCATCACGAGGTTGCCGTACGCGTCGACGCGGACGGAGAAACCGGGGTGGACGGGGACGGTGGAGCCGAACTCCTCGATGACGGCCGGGCCCTGGAGCACGTCACCGGCCCGCAGGTCCGGGCGCCAGTAGATCGCCGTCTCGGTGTAGCCCTCGGCCGGGTCGAAGCAGACCTGGCGGGTGCCGGTGCGCGCCTCGTCGGCGCTCCCGCCGGCGGGGCGCTCGTCGATGCGGGCGATCTCGGGGCGCTTGATCGGGCCGACGCCCGAGACGCGCAGGTTGACCCACTCGACCTGCTGTTGCGGGTCGTCGCGGAAGTCGTAGCCGTAGAGCTCCCGGTGGGCGGCGTGGAACGCGTCCGCGACCGTGTCGGCGAACGCCTGGTCGATCGGGCCGTCCGGCGCCTCGACCCGCACCTCGAAGGCCTGGCCGAAGTAGCGCAGGTCGACGCTGCGGACGTAGCGGTGCTCGGAGCGGTCGAAGCCCTCGGCGGTGAGCGTGGCGGCGGCCCGCTCGGTCAGGGCGTCGAACGTCGCGGCGACCTGCTCCAGGTCGAGCTTCTCGTGCCGGGCGATCGAGGTCTGCACGAAGTCGTTCTTGACGTCGACCGTGAGCAGGCCGAACGCCGAGACGTTGCCCGGGTTGGGTGGGACGACCACGCCGGCCAGGCCGAGGATGTCGACGAGCCGGCAGGCCAGCAGCGACCCGGACCCGCCGAACGTGGTGAGCATGAAGTCCCGCACGTCCAGCCCGCGCTGGACCGAGATCTGGCGCAGCGCGTTGGCCTGGTTCCAGGCGGAGATCTCCAGGATCCCGGCCGCACACTCGGTCACGCCGAGGCCGAGCTTGCCGGCCAGGTCCTCGATCCCGGCCTGGGCGGCCTCCGGGTGCAGCGGGATCTCGCCGCCGAGCAGGTGCGGGGGGATCCGGCCGAGCACGAGGTGGGCGTCGGTGATCGTGGGCTCCTCACCACCCTGCCCGTAGCAGATCGGGCCCGGGTCGGCGCCGGCGGAGCGGGGGCCGACCTTGAGGCTGCCCTCGGGGGAGATCCAGGCGATCGAGCCGCCGCCCGCGCCGACGGTGACGACGTCGATCATCGGGATCTTCGACGGGTAGCGCCCGACGTTGCCCTCGGTGGTGAGGGTCGGCTCGGAGTTGAGGACGACGCTGACGTCGGTCGAGGTGCCGCCACCGTCGCAGGTGAGCACCTTGTCGTAGCCGGCGCGGGCGGAGATCAGCGCCGCGCCGAGCGCACCGGCGGCCGGGCCGGACAGCACCGTGGTGATCGGCTGGTTGACGACCTCGGACGCCGAGAGGACGCCACCGTTGGACTTCATGATGTAGAAGGGGATGCTGCCCTCGCCCTCGGTGAGCTCGGCGAGACGCTCGGCGATCTGGGCGACGTAGTGGCCCACCTTGGGCTTGACCGCCGCGTCGACGAGGGTGGTCATCGACCGCTCGTACTCGCGGTACTCCCGCAGCACGTCGCTGGAGATCGACACCACGGCCTCCGGGTGCTCGCGGCGCAGCACCTCACGCATCCGCAGCTCGTGGTCGGGGTTGGCGTAGGAGTGCAGGAAGCAGACGCCGATGGTGTTGATGCCGTGGTCCCGGAACCAGCGGGCGACCGCGACCGCGCCCTCCTCGTCGAACGGGCGGATCTCGTTGCCCTGGAAGTCGAGGCGGCCGCCGACCGTCTTGACCAGGTCGGCGGGCACGATCCGGGGTGGCTTGACCCAGAAGTAGGAGTTGCCGTAGCCGTCGGGCACCGCCTGGCGGGCGATCTCGAGGACGAACTCGTACCCCTCGGTCGTGATGAAGCCCAGCCCGGTGACGTCGCCCTCGAGCAGCTGGTTGGTGGCGACCGTGGTGCCGTGGCTGATGGCGGTGACGTCGGCGCCGGTGGCACCGATCAGCCCCAGGACCTTGTGCACCCCGGCCATGAACCCGTCGGCCGGGTTGGCCGGGGTGGAGGGCGTCTTGGTGCTGACCAGCTGTCCGGTGTCCTCGTCCACGGCCACGACGTCGGTGAAGGTGCCGCCGGTGTCGATACCGATCCGGATGCGGCGGGATGAGGTCATGAAGGCTCCTCGTGGGGTCAGAGGTGCGGATCCGGGCGCCGAACGCGGCGCTGTCACGATTGAACGGCAGCGGCCTCACGGAAGCGCGGGCAGAACCTGCCAAGGGTGCTGGCAGGTGTTTATAGTCTCTGACCGAAAGCGCCCACTGACCTGCGGCGACGCCCTGTCCTTTCCGCTGTGGCCTGCGCTACCCCCGCCCCCACCCTCTCCGTCACCCCCCACGATCGAACGCCCCGTCGCGACGCTTCCCACCCCCACCGGACACGCGAAACGGGCGCCCCCAACCCGACCGGACACGCGAAACGGGCGCCCCCAACCCGACCGAACACGCGAAACGGGCGCCCCCAACCCGACCGAACACGCGAAACGGGCGCCCCCAACCCCGACCGGACACGCGAAACGGGCGCCCCCAACCCCGACCGGACACGCGAAACGGGCGCCCCCAACCCCGACCGAACACCCGAAACGACCGTCTCGGCCCACACCGGACACCCCGGCGGTCTCCCGGTGACCTTTCCTTGCGGCGATCGGACGGCCCCAGCCGTCGTCTCGCAGCAACGACGCGCAGCATTGCTGCGTCTTGCCGGCAGGGGAGGCGGGTGCGTCGGGCGACAGCCCTGCCCGTGGGGGTGGGAGGTCTGGGTAAGAGTCAGGTCTTCCGTGGCCGGGAGGCCTGCCACAACCCCGCACGTGCGCAGGAGAGCACGCGGTTTCGCAGAGCCAAGGGTGCCCGGCTACGCATGTGCTCGGTTGCGGCCGCGTGGTGGGGGCTGCGTGGTGAGGGCTGCGTGGTGAGGGCTGCGTGGTGGGGGCTTCGCGGTGGGACTGCGCGGTGGGCCGCGTGTTGGGACTGCTCGGTGGGGGCGCGGGTTGGGCGGAGGCCCGGACCCCGGTCGACACGTATGACGGTCCGCACCCGTTCGGGCGCGGACCGTCAATCAGGGGCTCAGGAGGGTCAGGAGTTGCGGCGGCGGCCGGCCCGGGCACCCACCAGGACGCCGGCCAGCGCGACCGCGGCACCGGCGGCGAAGCCGATGAGCAGGTCGCGGCCGTTGATCCCGGCCACCGCGCCAGCGGGCTTCGGAGCAGGGGTGAACACGGCACCCGGGGCGGCGGCGGCCGGTGCGGCAGCGGCGGCCTCCTCGCCAGGAGCAGCCGGTGCGGCAGGTGCGGCCGGGACGGCGACGCCGGCGATGTCGGCGTCGACCGCGGCGAAGAACTGGCCGGCCATCTTCTTGGCCACTCCGGTGATCATCCGCTGGCCGACGCCGCCGACCGGTCCGCCGACGATGGCGTCCGCGTCGTAGCTGAGGTCGGTGCCCCCGTCCGCCGCCTCCGCCAGGCGCACCGTGACGTCGGCGCTGACCGTGCCCGGCGCGCCGGCGCCGGAGGCGTGCAGGACGAACGACTCCGGCGGCTGCTGCTGGTCGATCGAGACCTTGCCGTCGTAGGTGCCCTTGATGGCGCCGACGCCGGCGTTGACGGTCATCTCGTAGGTGTCCTCGGCGACCACCCGGAGCTGCTCGCAGCCCGGCAGGGTGCGGGCCAGCACGGCGGGGTCGTGGAAGGCGGCCCACACCTTGTCGCGCGGGGCGGCGAGGTGGGCGGTGCCGGCGATCTTCATCGGGGGGTCTCCTGCTTCTTCTTCGTCCTGGTGGTGGGCCTGGCGGCCTTCGTCGTGGCGGGCGCCGTGCTGGCCGGCGCACCGGAGCCGTGGCGCAGCGAGGGCAGCTCGCCGGCGGCGTGCCGGAGCCGCAGCTCCCACAGCTGGGAGGGGGTGATCGGCATCGAGGTGATCGGGAAGCCCTCGGCGTCCTCGATCGCCCCGGCGATGACCGCGCTCACCGGGATGCAGCCGGCCTCACCGGCGCCCTTGATGCCGAGCGGGTTGAGCGGGCTGGGGGTCTCCAGGTGGTCGGTCTCGATGTGCGGGACCTCGGAGGCGTAGGGGATGAGGAAGTCCATGAACGAGGCGTTGAGCAGCTGGCCGGACTCGTCGTAGGCCATCCGCTCGTACAGCGCCCCGCCGACGCCTTGGGCCACCCCGCCGTGCACCTGGCCCTCGACGATCATCGGGTTGATCATCGTGCCGCAGTCGTGGATGACGCAGTAGCGCAGGATCCTGATGTCCGCGGTCTCCGGGTCCGTCTCCACGATCGCCGCGTGCATGCCGTTGGCGAACGTCGCCTGGGTGGGGGAGTAGAAGTCCTTGCCCTCCAGGCCCGGCTCCTCGCCCTCGGGCACCGGTGGCTTGCTGAGGTCCTGGTTGGGGCTGAACTGCGTGGCTGCCTGGGCGGACTCGTCGAAGGCGTAGCGCAGCGGGTTGGACAGCACGGCGAGCGTGGCCAGCGCGATCCCGGACTCGGGGGAGCCCTTGACGCGCACCACCCCGTCGACGATCTCCAGGTCGTCCGGGTCGGCCTCGAGCGCCTCGGAGGCGATCCGCAGTGCCTTCTCCCGCACCTTCCGGGCGGCCAGCGCGACCGCGTTGCCGCTCATCACCGCGGCCCGCGAGGCGAAGGTCCCGACCGAGTAGCCCATCCGCCGGGTGTCACCGGTGGTGACGTGCACGTCCTCCAGCCGCACGCCGAGCTCCTCGGCGACGATCTGGGCGAAGGCCGTCTCGTGACCCTGGCCCTGCGTGGTCAGTCCGGTGGCGACGTTGACGCGCCCGGAGGTCTCGATCTGGATGTGACCGCCCTCGTAGGGGCCGACACCGGTGCCCTCGACGTAGCACCCGATCCCCAGCCCGACCCGGCGGCCCTCGGCCTCGGCCTGCTTGCGGTACTCGGCGAAGTCGTCCCAGCCGATGAGGGCCTTGAGCTTGGCCAGGCTGGCGGGGAAGTCGCCGGAGTCGTAGATGAGGGGGCGTCCGTCCTGGAAGGTGAGGCCGTGGTCGTACGGCATCTCCTCGGGCTGGATGAAGTTGCGCGAGCGGACCTCCGCCCGGTCCAGTCCCAGGTAGTCGGCGATGGCGTCCATCGTCCGCTCCATGGCGAACACACCCTGCGGCCGCCCGGCCCCGCGGTACGGGGTGACGATGACGGTGTTGGTGTACATCGACCAGAACTCGCACCGGTAGGCGCCCGGCTTGTAGGGGCCGAGCAGCTGGGTGGAGGTGATGATCGGCACGATGAGCCCGTAGGGCGTGTAGGCGCCGTTGTCGTGCCAGAACCGCACCGACAGGCCGAGCACGCGCCCGTCGTCGTCGAAGCCCACCTCGATCTCGTGCTGCTGCCCGCGCTCGTGGGCCGAGGCGATGAAGTGCTCCCGCCGGTCCTCGACCCACTTGACCTCGTGGTCGAGACGGCGGGCTGCCCAGGACACCAGGACCTCCTCGGGCCAGGGGTGCATGATCTTCACCCCGAAGCCGCCGCCCACGTCGGGGGCGATGCACTCGACCTTGGCCAGCGGCAGACCCAGCTTGGCCGCGACCGCGGCGCGGACGCCGGTGGTGGTCTGCGTGGAGGAGTACAGGCGCAGCGTGCCCTCGGCCGGGTCCCAGCGGGCGTAGGCCCCCCGACCCTCCATCGGCATGCTCGCGCTGCGCTCGATCTCCAGCTTGAGCTCGAGGCGATGGGGCGCGGCCTGGATCGCCGCCTCGGCGTCACCGACCTCCTGGAGCAGGTGGCCGGCCACGTTGTCCGGGGCGTGCGGGTGGACCGCGTGCTCGGCGGCCCGGGCCGCGTCGAGCCCCACCACCGCGGGCAGGAACTCGTACTCGACCCTGATCCGCTCGCAGGCGTCCTCGGCGACGTAGCGGTCGGTCGCCACCACCATGGCGATCGCCTCGCCGACGTGGTGGACGTACTCCTTGGCCAGGGCGTAGGCGGTGGCCGGCCTGGTCAGGGCCGGGTGCGGGATGAGCAGCGGCAGCGGCTCGCCGACCTTCCCCTCGAGGTCGTCGTGGGTGTAGATGGCCACCACCCCGGGCACGTCGAGCGCGTCGGTGACGTCGATGTCGACGATGCGGGCGTGGGCGTGCGGGCTGCGCACGAAGGCGGCCGCCAGGGCCCCCCGGCCGAGGTCGTCGAGGTAGCGCCCGCCGCCGGTGACCAGGCGGGGGTCCTCCTTGCGCCGGATCGGCGCGCCGAACATCCGCGTCGTCACTGGCGCCCCTCCTTCTCCCGGGTGATCTCCGCGGCCCGCAGGACCGACCGGACGATGTTCTGGTAGCCGGTGCAGCGGCACAGGTTGCCCGAGATCGCCTCCCGGGCCTCCTCCGGCGTCGGGTCCGGGTTCTCCTCGAGGTAGGCGCTGATCGTGGTGAGGAACCCGGGGGTGCAGAAGCCGCACTGCAGGCCGTGGCACTCGGTGAACGCCTGCTGGACGGGTGACATGTGCTCCGGGTCGTCGCCCAGACCCTCGACGGTGGTGATCTCGTGGCCCTCGGCGCTGACCGCGAACATCAGGCAGGAGCGCACCGGCCGCCCGTCGACCAGGACGGTGCACGCGCCGCAGACGCCGTGCTCGCAGCCGACGTGGGTGCCGGTGAGGCCGAGGTCGTGGCGCAGGAAGTCCGACAGCAGCCGCCGTGCCGGGACCGCGGCGGTCCGCGGTGTGCCGTTGACCCGGACCGTCACCTCGTGCAGCGGCTCGGCGGCCTCGGTCAGCTCGAACGTCTGGCTCATGCGCTCTCCTGCCTCGTGGCGTTCTCCGCGGCCTGGCGCAGCGCGCGGGCGGTCAGCACCCCGCTGAGGTGGCGCCGGTACTCGGCCGTGGCGTGGATGTCGGTCTCCGGCTCGACGTGGTCCCGGGCCGCGGCTGCGGCGGCCTCCCAGTCGGCGGCGTCGGCCGGCTGCCCGGCCAGCAGGTCGGTGAGGTCGAGGACCCCGGGGACGGGGGTCACCGACACGAAGGCGACCCGGGCGGCGGTGATCGTGCCGTCCTCCACCGTGACCACGGCCCCGACGGCAGCCAGCGCGTAGTCGCCGCTGCGGCGGGCCAGCTCGGTGAACGCGGTGCCGGTGCGGGGCGGCACCCGCCCGAACCAGGCGGCGACGGCGAGCTCGTCGGGGGCCAGGCACGACTCCATCGGCCCGAGGAAGAACTCGCTCGCCGGCACCTCCCGGGAGCCGCGCTGCGAGACCACCTCCACGCGCCCGTCGGTCAGGGCCAGGATCGCCGGCATCTCGCCCGCGGGGTCGGCGTGGGCGATGGAGCCGACGGTCGTGCCGCGGTTGCGGATGGCCGGGTGGGCGACGTGGTGCAGCGCCTGGCGGAGGAGGGGCTGGGCGGCCCAGGCGCCGTCGTGGTGCTCCAGGTGGGCGTGGCGGACCAGGGCCCCGACGCGGACGCCCTCCGGGGTGACCTCGACGGTGTCCAGCCCGGCGACCCGGTTGATGTCGACCAGGTGGCGGGGGGCCGCGAGCCGCATGTTGAGGACGGGGACGAGGCTCTGCCCGCCGGCGAGCACCTTGCCGTCCGTCCCCAGCTCAGCGAGGACGGCCGTGGTCTCCTCCACCGTGCGCGGTGCGTGGTACTCGAACGGAGATGGCTTCACCGGACCGATCATGCCTCCGTGTCGGGGCCGGGGAAACGGTGGGGTTCACCGCACCCGGGCCGGGTTGTTGGCACTTTGTGCCCCTGGAGTGCCGCGAGGGCACCTGCTGGTGCAGATGCCCTCGCGACGGGACGTATGACGAGGGTTCCGTCAGCGGATCCGGCCTTCCTCCTCGTCGGCCACCGGGGCGGGGCCGACGGTGATGAGGGCGCCGTCCGCGGCGTCCTTGAGCTCCTGCGGCGCGAAGGCGCGGGCCACGTGGTAGGCCACGATCGCGACGATGGTGCCCAGGGCGATGCCGCCCAGGACGAAGTCCTCGGAGAACTCCAGACTGGTGTTGCCGATGCCGATGATGATGCCGGCGGCCACCGGGACCATGTTGATCGGGTTGGAGAAGTCGACGTTGTTCTCCTTCCAGATCTTGGCGCCGAGCAGGCCGATCATGCCGTAGAGCACGACCGTGATCCCGCCGAGCACCCCGCCGGGGACCGCGGCGACGAGGGCGCCGAACTTCGGGCTCAGGCCGAACAGGATCGCCACCAGCGCTGCGACGTAGTAGGCGGCCGTCGAGTAGACCCTGGTCGCCGCCATGACGCCGATGTTCTCGGCGTAGGTGGTGGTCGGGGAGCCACCGACGGAGGTGGCGATCATGGTGCCGACACCGTCGGCGGCGATGGCCCGGCCCATGTACGGGTCGAGGTTGTCCTTGGTCATCTCCTGCACGGCCTTGACGTGACCGGCGTTCTCCGCGATGAGCGCGATGACGGCGGGGAGGACCAGCAGGATGGCGACGACGTTGAAGGACGGCAGGTGCCATCCCGGGATCTCGGTGCCGTTGACGATCGAGGTCTGGGGCGGGAAGCCGAACCAGGCCGCCTCGGCGACGCTGTCGAAGTTGACCCGGAAGCGGGTGACGATCTCACCGGTGCCGTCCGGGGAGGTGATCTGGCCGAAGATCCGGTCGAAGACCCAGGACAGGGCGTAGCCGAAGACGAGAGCCAGGAAGACCGCGATGCGGCCGGCGAAGCCGCGCAGGCCGACGGCGCACAGGATGGTGAACGCCATGACGATGAGCGCCATCCACTGGTCCTGCGGCCAGTAGACCGTGGCCACGACGGGGGCCAGGTTGAAGCCGATGAGCATGACGACGGCGCCGGTCACGACGGGCGGGAGCGCCTTGGTGATGAACTTCGCGCCCATGAAGTGCATGAGCACGCCGACGAGGGCCAGCACGGCACCGGCGACCAGGATCGCGCCGGTGACGTCGGCCGAGTCGCCGCCCTGGGCGCGGATCGCGGCGACACCGCCGACGAACGAGGCGCTGGTGCCGAGGTAGCTCGGGACCTTGCCCTTGACGATGAGCAGGAAGCAGATCGTCGCGACACCGCTCATCATGATGGCCAGCTGCGGGTTCAGGCCCATGACGATGGGGAACACGAAGGTGGCGCCGAACATCGCCACGACGTGCTGGGCGCCGAGGCCTATCGTCCTGCCCCAGGAGAGCCGTTCGTCCGGGCGCACCACCTCGCCCGGGGCGACGTGCTTCCCGTCGCCGTGAATCTTCCAGCCGATCGCCATGGCGAGCCTCCTCGTTGAGTGTGGGAGCCGGCGGCAGGTCACGGGAAGGTCCGCCGGCTCGGGGGCAGCGGGGCACTGCCGGTTGCCCGCACCCTACGGCCAGTGTGCTCCGGGGTGCTGTAGGCGAAGGTGACAATCGGGCGGCGTGTCGCCTGTCAGGTCCTGCCCTCAGATGCCCTTCATCTGCACCACCTGCAACGCCAGAGCCAGCTTCAGGCGCAGCTGCGGGTCGGTGGTGAACGGGCCCAGCATCCGCTCCAGCTTCACGATGCGGTGGCGCAGCGTGTTGTAGTGGAAGTGCAGCTGGCGGGCGGTCTGCGCGACGTTGAGGTTGGTGTCGAGCAGCACCGACAGGGTGTGCCGCAGGTCGGCGTGCTCCGGGGTGTCGTGGCGGACCAGGTCGCCGAGCGCCTCCTCGACGAAGGCCTTGAGCTCGGCGGTGTCGGGCACGAGGGAGAGCAGCCGGAACACCCCGAGCCCGTCGAAGTGGGTCAGCGCCGAGGGTCCGTGCATCTGCCGGCCCACGCTGACCGCCTTGAGCGCCTGGGAGTACGCCTCGGGCAGATCCGCCACGGAGTCGACGACCCGGGAGACCCCGGTGGAGAAGGACCGCCGGCCGCCGCCCCCGTCACCGCTGACCGCGCGCACCATCTCGCGGACCGTGCGGAGCACCGCCTCGGGGTCGCGGTCGCGCCCGGCGCCGAGCACGACGACGACCTCCTGGCTGAACCCCACGACGGGCGCGTGCGGGTCGCGCAGCCCCACGACGCGGGACCAGGCCGCGGCGAAGCGGTCCTGCAGGGAGTGCACCTCCTCGCGGGTGGCGCCCGGGGGAGTGGTCCCCGGGTCCACCCCGGCCACGACCACCACGAGCGGCCGCTCCATGTCCCACCCCAGGGAGTGGGCGTGGGAGACCACCTGCTCGGGCCCGCCGGCCCGGCCGGACAGGACGTCCCGCAGGAAGTCCGTGCGGTACTTGCTCTCCACCGCGGCGACCGCCTGGTCCTTGGTGATCGCCAGCGCGGCCACGGTGGCCGCGCGCTCCAGCAGGTGGAGGTCCTCGACGGTGAGGCGCTGGTCCACGGTCAGCGCGACGACCCTGCCGTGGTCCATCGCCCCGGCGACCACCCGGGCCATCCCGAGGGTGCCGTCCACGCTGATCCCCACCGCGTGCTGCTCGACCCGGAACCGGCCGGTGGGGTCGAACATCCCCCGCTCCCGGAACCGCTCGAGGCGGGCCTCGTCGCCGGCGCTGGCCAGGACCCGGCCGTCGGGCGTGGTGACCAGCACCGCGCCGTCGACGAGGGGGAGGACCTCCTGGCAGATCCGGTCGAGCCCGCCGCCGGTGAGCACGATCTCCAGCAGCGCGGCGTGCATCCGGTCGGCGCGCTCCAGCAGCGCCGCCTGGCGGTTGAGGACCGCGGTGAGGACCTGGTTGATGACGTCGTCGAAGCCGATGTCCTGGGGCAGGCCCAGGACCGGCATGCCCACCCGGTTCGCCTCGGCGAGCACGTCGTCCGGCACCTCCTCGAGGTACCGCCCCTCCTTGATCGCGATGCCGGCGACACCGCGGTCGGCCAACCGCGTGACCAGCGGAGCCAGGCCCTCGGGCACGCCGCGCAGCGGGTAGCCGGTGGTGAGGAGGAGCTCCCCGGGCTTGACCCACGGCTCGACGTCCGGGACCTCCATGACGTTGAGCCGGGACACCCGCCTGGCCAGGCCCTGGTGCCCGGCCAGGACCTTCGCACCCTCGAGGCAGGGCAGCCGCAGCACGTCCGACAGCGGCAGGCCCGGGTAGCCCCCACCGCGGGTGGATGGCAACTCCGCGCTGTTCCGGGCCACATGGTTGGCAACTTTCGGCATGCAGCCGACTGTAGCCACCGACTACGGTCGCCAAGGAGGACGGGTCCCGAGGTGGGGACCCCGGCGAGTCCTGACCGACGGTGACGGAAGAGGGCGGCATACGGTGGCAGTGGCTGCGGCGGCGTCGAGGGAGTGGCCGGGTGCCGCCTCGCCCCTGGCCACCGACCTGCTCCGCCCCGGACGCCTCGTCGTCCTGGGGGTGTTCCCCACGGCCGTCTACCTCGGCGGTGACGAGCACCACGAGGTGCTGCCCCTGCTCGCCTCGGACGCGCTGGTGCTGCCCACCGGGCTGCGGCTCGGCGTCCCGTCCACGGAGGTGGACTGGCGGCTGCTGCCGGGGGACCAGGTGGTCTCGACCGGCCGCGAGGTGCGCTGGCCGGGCAGGCAGGTGCGGGTCGTGCGCCCATGGCGTCCCGCCCGGGTGCCGGCCCCCGCCGAGCCGCTCCCGGACGAGGTCGTCGCCCGGCTGGTCCCGCCGCTGACCGCGGCGGCCGTGGCGCCGCACCTCCTCGACCGGGCGCGGACCGCGGTCGAGAGGTCCCTCGCGGGCGACCCGGCCGACGCGGTGCGGACCCTGGTGGGACTCGGCCCCGGGCTCACCCCGTCGGGCGACGACGCCCTGAGCGGGGCGATCCTGACGCTGCGGGCCACCGGGCACCAGCTGCCGGCACGCCCGCTCGCTGCCGCGGTGCGCGACCTGTGGCACCGGACCACGAGCATCTCGGCCTCGCTGCTCGACGCCGCCGGGCGCGGGTACGCGACTCCGGCCGTCACCGACCTGTTCCGGGCCGTCGCCGCCGGTGACCCGGCGGCGGTGGCGACGTCCCTGCCCGCGGTCCTGGCCGTCGGGCACAGCTCCGGCGCCGACCTGGTGGCGGGCGCCGCCGGAGCGGTGCTCGCGCTGGCGTCCGGGACAACTGCCCACGAGCCCCGACGCGCCGCGTCCGGGGACACCGACCGAAAGGTGGACCAGTGACCGACCACGTGGAAGTGCGCAGCGGCGCCTACTACGACTCCGTGAGCCTGATGCAGGTCTCGCGCAGCGTGTCCGCCAGCGAGGGCGTGGAGGCGGCGTTGGTGGCGATGGCCACCGAGCTCAACATCGACCTCCTGGTGGGCATGGGCTTCGAGCAGCCCCAGGCCGGGCCCAACGACCTCGTCGTGGCCGTCCGGGGCGTCGACGACGCCGCCGTCCAGCGCGGCCTGGCCGCCCTGGAGGCCGCCCTGGCCGAGCTGCGCGCCGCCGGCTCCCGCTCCGGCGGGCTGGGGGAGCCGCCGCCCCCGCTGACCACCCGCTCGGCGCTGCGGTCGACCGAGGCCAGCCTGGCGTTCGTCTCGGTGCCCGGCCCGTCGGCGTTCGTGGAGGCGATGGACGCGGTGGAGGCCGGCACCTCGGTCATGGTCTTCTCCGACAACGTCCCGGTCGACCAGGAGATCGCGCTGAAGCAGGCGGCCGCCGAGCGGGACGTGCTGGTCATGGGCCCGGACTGCGGCACCGCGATGGTCGCCGGGGCGGCGCTCGGCTTCGCCAACGTCGTGCGTCCCGGGCCGGTCGGCCTGGTCGCCGCGTCCGGCACCGGCGCCCAGCAGGTGATGTGCCTGCTCGACGCGGCCGGTGTGGGTGTCAGCCACTGCCTGGGCGTCGGGGGACGCGACATGTCCGCCGCCGTCGGCGGCCTGTCCACCCGGCAGGCGCTGGGCGCCCTGGCCGCGGACGAGACCACCGAGGCTGTCGTCGTCGTCTCCAAGCCGGCCGACCCGCAGGTGCTGGAGGAGCTGGAGGGGTATGCCGCCACGCTGGGCAAGCCGGTGTACTGGGCCACGCTGGGGGCCGGCCGTCCCGACCTCACCGCGGCGGTGGAGAAGGTCCTCGTCGACGTGACCGGGTCCAGCCCGACCTGGCCGATCTGGGACCCGGCGGAGACCCCGGAGCCGGTCGAGGGCTCCCTCCGCGGCCTGTTCTGCGGTGGCACCCTCGCCGACGAGGCCATGGTCATCGCCGCCGAGACGCTGGGCGGGATCCGCTCGAACATCCCGCTGTCCCCGGAGCTGGCCCTCGGCGCCGACCTGCGCAGCGACGGGCACGTGGTCATCGACTTCGGCGACGACCAGCTCACCCGCGGCCGCCCGCACCCGATGATCGACCCGCAGCTGCGGCTCGAGCGCATCGCCCAGGAGGCCGCCGACCCCACGTGCGGTGTGCTGCTCCTCGACCTCGTGCTCGGCCACGGCGCCCACCCCGACCCGGCCGGGGACCTGGCGGCCGCGATCACGTCCGCCCGCGAGACCGCCGCCGCGGCGGGACGCCGCCTGCCCGTCGTGGTGTCGCTGACCGGCACCGAGGGTGACCCCCAGGGCCTGTCCCGGTGCGCCGAGCAGCTGCAGGCCGCGGGTGCCGCCGTCTACCTGTCCAACGCCGCGGCCGCCCGCCGCGCCGTGTCCCTCATCGCCGGCCCGTCCGTCTGAAGGAGCGACCACGCATGACCACCACCGAGTTCCCCCTGCACGGCCTGCTCCAGCGCGACCCCGTCATCGTCAACGCCGGCGCCTCGCTCTTCGCCGACGCGCAGCGGGCCCAGGCGCTGTCCGTGACCGAGGTCGACTGGCGGCCCCCGGCCCCCGGCACCGAGGAGCACCTCGCCCGGATCGCCGCGGACCGCCGTCGCGACGAGGCCAACCGCACCGCCGCCTCCCGGCTCGTCTCGGCCACCGCCGAGCTGGTCGACGTCCGCCCCGCCCACGAGGCACTGGGCCTGGAGAGGGGCACCTTCCTGCACGCCGGTCCGCCGATCGACTGGGAGCGGGCCTCCGGCCCGCTGCGCGGCGCGCTCATCGGCGCGATGCTCTTCGAGGGCATGGCCGAGACACCGGAGGACGCCGAGAAGCTGCTCGCCGCCGGTGACGGCATCACCCTCGACCCGTGCCACCACCACCGCACCGTCGGACCCATGGCCGGGGTGGTGTCCCCGTCGATGTGGATGTTCGAGCTGCGCGACACCGAGCACGGCGGCACCGCCTGGTGCTCCCTCAACGAGGGCCTGGGCAAGGTGCTGCGCTACGGCGCCTACTCCCAGGAGGTCATCGACCGGCTGCAGTGGATGTCCACCGTCCTCGGCCCGCTGCTGCAGCAGGCGGTGCGGTCGCGGGAGCCGATCGACATCAAGGCGATCATCACCCAGATGCTCCAGATGGGGGACGAGGGCCACAACCGCAACCGCGCCGGCTCGCTGATGTTCCTGCGCGAGATCATGCCGGCTCTGCAGACGGTCGACGCCCCGGCATCCGACATCGCCGAGGTGGCCCGGTTCATCGGCGCCAACGAGCACTTCTTCCTCAACCTCGGGATGCCGGCGTGCAAGCTCGCGACCGACGCGGCCCGCGACATCCCGGGCTCGACGATGGTCGTCACCATGGCCCGCAACGGCACCGACTTCGGCATCCAGGTGTCCGGCACCGGCGACCGGTGGTTCACCGCCCCGGCCAACACCCCCGAGGGCCTGTTCCTCGGCGACTACGGGCCGGAGGACGCCAACCCCGACATCGGCGACTCGGCGATCACCGAGACCGCCGGCATCGGCGGGTTCGCGATGGCCGCGGCCCCGGCGATCGTCCGCTTCGTCGGCGGTGACGTCCCGCTGGCGCTGCGCGCCACCCAGTCCATGTACGAGATCACCCTGACCGAGCACCCGACGTTCACCGTCCCGATCCTGGAGTTCCGCGGCACCCCCACCGGGATCGACGTCATGCAGGTGGTGCGCACCGGGGTGCTGCCGCAGATCAACACCGGGATGGCCGGCCGGGTCGCCGGCACCGGCCAGGTCGGGGCCGGCCTGGTCAACCCGCCGCTGGAGTGCTTCACGCAGGCGATCGAGGCGCTGGCGGCCGCGGTCCCGGACTGATGGCCCGCGACCGGGTCGCCCGGTTCCGCGAGCTCCACGCCGCGGGCTGCTTCGTCATGCCCAACGCGTGGGACCCGGGCTCGGCGCGGCTGCTCGTGCAGCTGGGGTTCCCGGCGGTGGCCACGACCAGCTCCGGCCTGGCCTGGAGCCTGGGCCGGGCGGACTACCAGGTGCGCCTCGACGAGGTCCTGGAGCACCTGCGGGCGGTGGCCGCCGCGGTGGAGGTGCCGGTCAACGCCGACTTCGAGGGTGCGTTCGCCGTCGACCCCGAGGGCGTGGCGGAGAACGTGCGCCGGGCGGCCGGGACCGGGGTCGCCGGGCTCTCGGTCGAGGACGCCACGGGCGACCCGGACTCACCGCTGCACCCGTTCCCGCTGGCGCTGGAGCGGGTGCAGGCGGCCCGGGAGGCCATCAACGCCAGCGGGTCCGGGGTCCTGCTCACCGCGCGCACCGAGGGCTTCGTCGCGGGGGTGCCGGACCTCGACGAGGCGGTGCGCCGGCTCCGGGCCTACGCCGAGGCGGGCGCCGACTGCGTGTACGCCCCGGGCATCACCACCGCCGAGCAGATCCGGACGGTCGTGCAGGCGGTGGCCCCGACACCGGTGAACCTGCTTGTCCACCGGCCGTTCACGACGGTGGCCGAGGCGGCCGGGCTCGGGGTGCGCCGGGTCAGCACCGGCGGGGCCCTCGCGAAGACCGCCTGGCGCGGGTTCCTCGAGACCGCCCGGGAGATCGCCGGGCAGGGCACCTTCACCGCCTTCGAGGGCCTGCCGGACGTGGACGGCATGCTCGGCCGATGACTCCGGGCCCGTCCCCGGGTCGGTCCGTGCACCACGCCCGAGGAGGAGGCACCGCCATGTCCCGTATGACGTCCATCAACCTGCCCGTGAAGGACCTCGCCCGGTCCCGGGCGTTCTTCACCGGCCCGGGCTTCGGCCTCGCCGAGGAGTGGAGCGACGAGGACACCGCCTGCTTCGTCCTCAACGACTCCTCCTACGCGCTCCTCCACCAGGAGGCCAGGTTCGGCCAGTTCACCCAGCAGCCCCTCGTCGACACGGCCTGGGCGCGGGAGGTCCTTGTCGGTCCGTCCGCGACCAGCCGCGAGGACGTCGACACCCTGGCCGAGCACGCCGGGGCCGGGGGCGGGACGCCGCTGGGCGACGCCGTGGACCGGGACGGCATGTCCACGCGCGCCTTCCTGGACCCCGACGGGCACCAGTGGTCGGTGACCTACACCGACCTCCCCGGCCGGGGCTGAGCGCCCGCACCGCCTCGGAGGTCCTCCGGCCGGTCGACGTCGACCCAGGTGCCGAGGTCGCCGCACTCGACGGCGGTGACCAGCTCCGGGTGGTCCCGCAGCCAGGGTCCCGCCCCGCGGTCGCCGGTCACCTCGTCGGTCACCCTGCCCCAGAGCGCCCGGCCCAGGGCCACCGGCGTCCGCCACGCCCCGTCGTACGCGGCGACGGCGGCCCGGGGCCCACCGTCCGCGCCGGCGAGCGCGTCCCGGACGCGGCGGAGGTGCTCGCCGGTCACGCCGGGGGTGTCCACCAGGGTGACCACCACCCCCGCCGCCCCGGGGGCGGCGCCCGCCAGGTGACGCAGCCCGGTGCGCAGCGAGGAGGCCATCCCGGTGGCCCAGTCGGGGTTGTGCACCGCGGTCACGCCCTGCGGCAGCGGGGGAGCGGCCGCCCCCAGGACGACGACGACCGGGGCGAGCCCGGCGTCACGACAGGCCTGCACCGCGACGTCGAGCAGCCGCCGGCCGTCGTGCACCACCTCGGCCTTCGGCCGTCCCAGCCGGGTGCCCGCCCCGGCCGCGAGGACGAGCCCGGCCCAGGTCATCCCCGGTTCCCGGCGGGATCGGTCTCCGTCCCGCTGAGCAGGGCGGTGACGTCCTCGTGGTGGATCCGCCCGTCGAGCTCGCGCAGGCTCCGGCCGGTGCCGCCCCAGCGGGCGGCGATGATCTCGGCCGCGATCGAGACCGCGGTCTCCTCCGGGGTGCGGGCCCCGATGTCGAGCCCGATGGGCGCGTGCAGCCGCTCCAGCTCGGCGGCGGTCACCCCGCGCTCGGTGAGCTGGGCGACCCGCTCGGCGTGGGTGCGTCGTGACCCCATGGCACCGATGTAGCCCGCCGGGCCACGGAGGGCGACCTCGAGGAGGGGGACGTCGAACTTCGGGTCGTGGGTCAGCACCGTCAGCACGGTCGTCGGGGTGATCCGCCCAGCCGCCGTCTCGCGCTCCAGGTAGCGGTGCGGCCACTCCACGACCACCTCGTCGGCGTCCGGCATCCGCTCCCGCGTCGCGAAGACGGGCCGGGCGTCGCAGACGGTCACGTGGTAGCCCAGGAAGGCGCCCATCCGGGCCACCGCCCGCGCGAAGTCGATGGCGCCGAAGACGATCATCCGCGGCCGCGGCGCGAACGAGGAGACGAACACCTCGATCTCGTCCGGTCGGCGCTCCCCGTGCGGACCGTAGTGCAGCACCCCGGTGCGACCCGCGCCGAGCAGGCCCCGGGCGTCGTCGGTGACCGCCTGGTCGAGGCGGTCGCTGCCCAGCGTGCCGACCACCTCGTGGGGGCGCACGGTGAGCAGCGAGCCGACGGCGGGGCCGTCCGCGGTCGTCCGGACCACGAGGCACACCGCCACCGGCTCGTCGGAGAGGAGGCACTCCAGGGCCACGCCGATGCCGGCGTCCACGGCGGGGTCGACCCGGTGGACGAGGACGTCGATCTCACCGCCGCAGGTCAGTCCGACCGCGAAGGCGTCCGCCCCGCTCACGCCGTAGTGCTCCACACGGGCCCCACCGGTGGCGAGGACCTCCAGGGCCGCCTCGTGGACCGCGCCCTCGACGCACCCGCCGGAGACGCTGCCCAGGACGGTGCCCTCGCGGTCGACGGCCATCGCGGCACCCGGCTCGCGGGGCGCCGAGCTCCAGGTGCGCACCACGGTGCCGAGCGCGAACGGCTCCCCGCGCTCCCACCAGCGCCTCAGGTCGGCAGCGATGTCACGCACGGTGCACCTCCGTCGTCGCGCGGCCCAGCAGCCGGGCCAGGTCCTCCAGGTCGGCCAGCGTGTGTCCGGCGACAAAGTCGTCAACGGACGGCAGCGCCGCCTGCATTCCGGCGGTGAGCGGGGCGTAGCCCTCCTTGCCCTTGTGCGGGTTCACCCAGACCACCCGGTGGGCCACCCGGTGCAGCCGGCGCATCTGCTCACCGAGCAGGTCGGCGCCGCCGCGCTCCCAGCCGTCGCTGACGACGACGGCGACCGACCCGCGCACCGCGCTGCGGCCGGCCCACGCGCGCAGGAACTCCTGCAGGACCTCCCCGAGGCGGGTGCCGCCGGACCAGTCCGGGACCTCGCGGGACAGCGCGGCCAGGGCGGCGTCGGGCGAGGGCCGGGAGAGCGCCTCGGTGGTCCGGGTGAGCCGGGTGCCCACGGTGAACACCTCGGTGCGGCGGTGCGCCCGGCACAGCGCGTGGGCGAAGCGGAGGTAGGCCTCGGCATAAGGGCGCATCGACCCGGACACGTCGATGAGCAGCACGACCGGGCGCGGCCGGGTGCCGGCACGGTGCCGCAGCAGCCGGGTCGGCTCACCGCCGGAACGGAGCATGTGCGCCGTGGTCCGCGGCCGGTCCAGCGGCCCGCGGTGGTCGGGCCGGCGCCGGCGCGACGGGCGGGACGGGGCGCCGAAGGACAGGGCGGCGATGAGCGCGGCGACCTCCCGGCGCTCCTGCTCGTCGAGGGTGGACAGGTCGCGGTGCCGCAGGATCTCGGTGCGGCTGGCGGTACCGACGACGAGGGAGTCGTCCTCGCCGGCGGGCTGCTCCCCGTCGCCCTCGAGGCCGCCGGGCGCGGGGCGCACCACCTCGTTGCGCTCCCGCGAGTGCACCGCCGGTGGCATCGTGGCGAAGAAGTCGGCGAACACCCGGTCGTACACGTCGAGCTCCTGCTGGCTGGAGCAGCAGGTGACCCGGCCGGCCCAGTACACCTCCCGGCGGGACATGACATCGACGTGCTGCAGCGCCTCGGCGAGCATCCGCACCCGCTCCGGCCCGGCCGCCACCCCCGCCCGCCGCAGGGCGCGGCCGAACGCGACGGCCACCTCCTCCAGCGGGGTCGCGGGCCGTGGGTCGGCCAGGCCGGGTGCGCTGCTCACGACGTGGCCACGAGCTCGTCCAGCCCGTATGACGTCAGCGTCTCCAGGTCCTCGCGGTGCTTGGCGACGGCGCCGAGGGTCTGCCGCGCGGCGTCCGCGTCGAGGTCGACGACACCGAGCTGCTGGAGGGCCTGGGCCCAGTCGAGCGACTCGGCCAGCCCCGGCGGCTTGAGCAGCCCCAGGGAGCGGGCCCGGGCCACCGCGGTGGCCACCTGGCGGGCGAGCTTCTCCGGCAGGTCGGGCAGCCGGCGGCGCAGCACCGCGACCTCGTGCTCGGTGCCGGGCAGGTCGAGCCAGTGGTACAGGCAGCGTCGCTTGAGGGCGTCGTGGACCTCGCGGGTCCGGTTGGAGGTGATGATCACCACGGGCGGGGACTCGGCGCGCACCGGGCCCAGCTCCGGGATCGTCACCGTGTAGTCGCTCAGCACCTCGAGCAGGAACGCCTCGAACTCGTCGTCGGCACGGTCGATCTCGTCGACGAGGAGCACCGTCGGGTGCTCCTCGGTCGAGGTCTCCAGGGCGCGCAGGACCGGGCCGGCGCGCAGGAACCGGCGGTCGTAGAGCTCGTGCTCGGTCGCCGAGACGTCCGCGATCCCACCGGTCGCCTCGACCGTGCGCAGGTGCAGCAGCTGGCGGGGGAAGTCCCAGTCGTAGAGCGCCTGGGTGGCCTCGATGCCCTCGTAGCACTGGAGCCGGACGAACTCGCCACCCAGGACGCCGGCCAGGGCCTGGGCCAGGCTGGTCTTGCCCACGCCGGGGGCGCCCTCGCAGAACAGCGGCCGGCGCAGCCGCAGCGCGAGGAACACGGCGGCGGCCAGGCCGTCGTCGGCCAGGTAGTCCTGCTCGGCCAGGGCCTGCTGGACGGCCTGGGGGTCCGCGAACTCGGTCACTGCGGGCAAGGGGCTCCTCCTGTGCTGTGCTACGACCCACGGTAGGGCACCGACCTGCCCGGACTCCGTGAGCCGTGCCACGATCGCCGGGTGGAGGCACAGGCACTGCTCGCGCTGCCGTTCACCGGGACCTGGCTGGTCGAGCGCAGCCCGGCCGACCGGGTGCCCAGCCACGGCACCGCGATCCTCGGCCAGGCCTACGCGCTGGACCTCGTCGCCGTCGACGCGCGGGGACGCAGCGCGAGGCGACGCGACTGGCGGACCGTCCTGGCCACCGAGCCCCCGGAACGCTTCGTCGGCTGGGGCGCCGACGTCCTGGCGCCGGCGGACGGGCGGGTGGTCACCGCCCACGACGGCGAGGCCGACCACGTGGCGCGACGCTCACCGGTGACCCTGCTCCCGTACGCCCTGACCCAGGCACGCCGGCTCGGCGGGGGGCCCGCAGCGCTGGCCGGCAACCACGTCGTCCTCGAGCTGCCCGGCGGGGGCCGGTATGTCGTGCTGGCCCACCTGCGCCGTGGGTCCGTGCGGGTGCGGCCGGGCGACCGGGTCCGGGCGGGGCAGGTGGTCGGCGCCTGCGGCAACTCGGGGAACAGCACCCAGCCGCACCTGCACCTGCACGTCATGGACCACCCCGACCCGCGCCGTGCCCAGGGCGTCCCGGTGGCGTTCCGGGACTACGCCGAGCGCCGCGGTGACGCCTGGGTCGCGGTGTCCCGCGGCCTCCCCGCCGGCGGCACGGTCGTGCGCCCGGCCGGCCGGGGCTGACCGGGCGCGGACCGTCAGCGGGAGCCGACGCGCTCCAGGACGAGGGACCTGCCCCACTCCCGGGCGCGGTCCACCTCGCCGTCGAGCAGCGGGCCGGCGACGTCCTCGACCCAGAAGCTCTCGGAGGCGACGACGCGGAAGCCGTGGCGCCGGAGCGCCCGGGCTGCGGCCTTGGCGGCGGAGCCGGGCAGGTGGCGGGCCCTGTCGGCCCGGGTGTCGAAGGTGACCACCCGCGGGCCGTGGGGCCCGGACGGCAGGCCGTCGATCCACTCCCGCAGCCCGGTGAAGACGGCACGGGTGCGACCCCCTTGCCGGGCGGCGTCCTCCCGGGTGCGCTCCCGGCTCATCGAGAACGCGTGGGTGGGACCGCCGGCCACGAGGAGGTCGACGTCGGCACCGGGGACGCCGGGGGCCTCGTCCACCTCGAGCAGCTCGACCTCGGCGTGCGGGCGCATGCCGTCGGCGACGGCGTGGGCGACCCGCTCGCTGTTGCCGAACATCGACTCGTAGACGACCAGGACCTTCATGACGTGCTCCTCTCGGGGACGGGTGAGGGTGACGGTGGGACGGAGGGGGACGGGGGCGGCGCGGTCGGGGTGGCGGGGGGCACGGCGCCGCCGCCGTCCCGCAGGGCCGGGCCCAGCAGCAGGCTGGCGACCACGAGCCCGACCGCGGCCGCGCCCGCCAGGGCCAGGGCGATCCAGCCGAGCGCCGGGAGCTCGGCTCCGACGGCCACCCCGGCCGCCACGCCGGCCGAGCCGTCCGCGGCCATGACGACGAGGGTCCAGTCGCCCGACCGGAGCGGCCAGGTCAGCGTCAGGTCCCCGGAGCCGGTCGCCTCGGCGACCCAGATCCCGGCCTCGGGCGGCGGGACCCGCGGGGCGCCGCCGGTAGCGTCGCGGTAGACCGGCTCCCAGTCGGACGACCCGGGCCCGCGGACACCCGGCGGCAGCTCGACGACGGTGGTGTGGGCGACGCCGGAGAGGTAGGCCCGCACGTCCTCGGTGGCCCCGATGCCGACGAACAGGGGCCGGTCGCCCTCCGGGTCGGCGGTCAGGCGGAGCCCACCGACGAACCGATCGGGGACGGTGCCCGCGTCCCCGATGTGGACCTGGAGGTTCTCGCTCGCCACGGCATACGACGTCGTCGCGAGCTCCACCTCCCGGGACATGACGAACCCGGCGTCGTCCCGGATCACCCGGTCGACGACGAAGGTTCCGGCAGCCCCGAGGGCCAGGCCCAGCGAGGTCAGCAGGACGATGCTGCCCACGACGACCGCCGTGACGCGGCCAGCGGACCACGGCCGGGAGGGTGGAGGCGGTGGGGCACCGGGGGCACGCTGGCCTGCTGCCGCCGGCGAGGTGCCGTGGGGGCCCGGGGTCGGGGGACCGGGCGGGTCGGCGCCGCCCTGGTCCAGCCGGAACGGCGGGTAGGCGTCGGTCATCAGTGCGGCGTACGCCACGACCCGGTAGACCCACCGGTTCAGGCCGACGACGAGGTCGAACACGCCCTGGGGGTAGCGGCCGGTGACCAGCAGGACCACGCCGGCGACGAGGACGAGCAGCCCGATGAGCCCGGCGCCCCACTGCCAGGTCCAGGTGCCGTCGGAGACCTCCTGCACGACCCAGCCCCCGCCGCCGAGGAACAGCCCCAGCGCGACGTAGTGGGGGAGGGCGAGGAGCCACCACTTGACGAGGACCAGCCCGCGGGAGAGCCGCTCCGGGTGGTCCACCTCGAGGCGGGCCGGGTAGGACGGCTCCTCGCGGAGCGTGAACGGCGGGTACCGGTCGGTCCCCAGACCGCTGTAGGCGTAGTAGGCCACCCGCCAGGTCCAGCGCAGCACCCCGACGTTGAAGTCGAAGATGCCGCGGGGGTATCTGCCGGTGACGAGGATCGCGACGAACGCGATGACGCTGAGCACCAGGAAGGCCGCCCAGAGGAGGGCGAGGACGACCAGGTGCGGGACGACGGGGAGCCACTTGACCAGCCACAGGGCCCGGTTGAGCCCCGGCTCGAGGTGCGCGCTGAGGCGCACCGGGTAGGTCGACGTGCTCACGGTGACCGCCTCCTCCGTGGTCCTCCTTCCAGCGTCCGCAGGTCGGTCCGGGCCACGGCAGGGTGGGAAGTCACACGGTGACGGGACCAAGGACCCGTGCCCGCGCCCTACCCGTCGTCGGTCGTGGGTGGCAGGTTGGGGGCATGGAGACACTCAGCGTCGAGCAGATCGGACAGGCGGGGCTCCGGGACTGGCGGCAGCTGGCCCGGGGGCTGCACGGGCGGTTCCGCACCCGGAGCTACGCCGCGGGGCTGGCCTTCGTCGCCGCGGTGTCCGAGGTGGCCGAGGAGATGAACCACCACCCGGACGTGCGCCTCACCTATCCCCGCGTCGACCTCAGGCTGTGGAGCCACGACGCCGGTGGGATCACCGAGCGCGACCTCGACCTCGCACGCCGGGTCAGCCAGATCGCCGCGGAGCAGGGGATCGCCGCGGTGCCCGAGGAGGTGGAGGAGGTCGAGGTGGCCCTCGACACCGCGGACGCGTCGCGGGTCGCGCCGTTCTGGGCGGCCGTGCTCACCGGCGACGCGTCGAACGTGGACGGACCGCAGGTCATCGACCCGACCGGCCGCGTGCCCCTGCTGTGGTTCCAGCAGACGGACCCGCACGAGACGCCGCGACAGCGGTTCCACCTCGACGTCTGGGTCCCCCCGGAGGTGGCCCGGCAGCGCATCGACGCCGCCCTGGCCGCGGGCGGCACGGTGGCCGACGACGAGCCGGAGACGTTCACTGTGCTCGCCGACCCGGACGGCAACCGGGTGTGCATCTGCACCGTCGAGGGGCGGTGACGACCGGCTCCGGGACCGGAGCGGGTCAGCGCTCCTTCGGGATGATCACCCAGAGGGCGATGTAGACGATCTCGCCCACCCCGAACAGGCCGAACAGCACGAAGAAGAGGCGGACCAGGAAGGTGGAGACGCCGAACCGCGCGGCCAGGGCCGCGCAGACGCCGGCGATGAGCTTGCCGTCGCGGGGACGCACCAGTGCCGAACTCATCCCCCGACGGTACCCCGGGAGCCGGCTCGGGGTGATGTCGAGAACGGCGGCCCGGATCCGTCCTCGGGGTGGTGACGGCAGGATGGCCGTCACGGAGCAAGGGAGTGAGACATGGCGAAGTACCTGCTGCTGAAGCACTACCGGGGTGGACCCGAGCCGATGCCCAACGCGCGGACCCCCATGGAGGAGTGGACCCCGGCGGAGATCGACGCGCACATCGCGTTCATGGACCACGTGGCCGACACCCTGCGCGAGCGGGGCGAGTTCGTCGGTGGCGAGGCGCTCTCCCCGGAAGGCACCTTCGTCCGCTACGACGGGGAGGGCCGGCCGCCGGTCACCGACGGCCCGTTCGCGGAGACCAAGGACCTCATCGCCGGCTGGATGGTCATCGACGTCGAGTCCGAGGAACGCGCGTACGAGGCCGCGGCCTTCCTCTCCTCCGCCCCCGGGCCCGGGGGCAGGCCCCTGCAGGAGTGGATCGAGGTGCGCCCGTTCCTCACGGAGGTCCCGAGAGGCACCGAGTGAGCGCGGAGCCGGCACAGCCGTCGGAGGACCTGGGCGCCCGGCTCAAGGAGCTGGGCCCCCGGGTCCTGGCGGCCCTGGTCCGCCGCGGGGCGGACTTCCCGTCGGCGGAGGACGCCGTCCAGGAGGCGCTCATCGAGGCTCTCGGGCACTGGCGGGACGGGATCCCGCGGGACCCCCGCGCCTGGCTGGTCACCGTGGCGCGGCGCAAGTACGTCGACGCCCAGCGGTCCGAGGTGGCGCGACGGCGCCGGGAGCTGCGGGAGGCGGAGGAGCCGCCGCCCGGACCGACCGAGCAGGCGGACGACACCCTCCTGCTGCTGTTCCTGTGCTGCCATCCGGCGCTCCCCCCGGCCTCGGCCGTGGCGCTGACCCTGCGCGCCGTGGCCGGGCTCACCACCCGGCAGATCGCCGAGGCGTTCCTGGTGCCCGAGGCGACCATGGCCCAGCGGATCAGCCGGGCCAAGCGCAGCCTCCGCGGGGAGCGCCTGACCCGCCCCGGCGACCTGCGCACCGTGCTCAAGGTCCTGTACCTCGTCTTCAACGAGGGCTACGGCTTCACCGAGGGCCGCGGCGGTGTCGACCTGGCCGCCGAGGCGATCCGGCTCACCCGCCAGCTGGCCGCCGCCAGCCAGCACCCGGAGGTGGCGGGCCTGCTCGCGCTCATGCTCATCCACCACGCGCGGCGCCCCGCGCGGCGGTCGGCCGACGGCGCGCTGGTGCCGCTGGCCGAGCAGGACCGCTCGCTGTGGGACACCCGGATGATCGCCGAGGGCGTCAGGATCCTGCAGGCCGCGCTGGCCAGGGACGAGCTGGGGGAGTACCAGGCCCAGGCGGCGATCGCGGCGCTCCACGCCGACGCCCGGACCGTCGAGGAGACCGACTGGCCGCAGATCCTGGAGTGGTACGACGAGCTGGTGCGGCTGACCGACAGCCCGGTGGTGGCGCTCAACCGCGCCGTCGCCGTCGGGGAGGTGGACGGTCCCCTGGCCGGGCTGCGGGCGGTCGAGGCGGTTCCCGCGGAGGTCCCGCGGCACGCCGCGGTGCGGGCCTACCTGCACGAGCAGGCCGGTGACCGGGAGAAGGCCCGCAGGCTGTATGCCGAGGCCGCGCGGTCCGCGACGAGCACCCTGGAGCGTGACCACCTGCTCCGGCAGGCCGCGCGGCTCAGGGACTGACCCCCCGGGCTGGTGCCGGGACCCGGTCCGCTGCCGTCAGGCCGACAGCAGCGCGTCGAGGCTGCGCGCGGCCGCGTGGCCGTCGCCGTAGGGGGTGGCGTCGGTGGGCGCGGGGGGGGGGGGGGCGGCGGCCGCGGCCAGGTCGGGCCCGGGCTCGACCAGGACGTTCCAGCCGAGCTGGATGGTCTCCACCCACTCGGTCTCGGTGCGCACCGTGGTGCACGGGGTGCGCAGCACGAACGCCTCCTTCTGCAGCCCGCCGGAGTCGGTGATCACCCCGCGGGCGGCGTCGACCGCGGCGACCAGGTCGGGGTAGGGCAGTGGGTCCCGGACGACCAGCGACCCACCGCCCAGGGTGATCCCGTGGGCCGCGGCGCGGGCCCGCAGCCGCGGGTGGGCCAGCAGCACCACCGGGTGGTCCACCCGCCCCAGCGCGGTCAGGATCGCCGAGAGCCGGGAGGGGTCGTCGGTGTTCTCCGCCCGGTGGATCGTGGCCACCGAGAACCCCCCGGCCGGCAGCCCCAGCTCGGCCAGCACCCGGTCGCGGTCGGCCAGCTCGGCCCGGACCCTGAGCAGCACGTCGACCATGACGTCACCGACCAGCACCGTCCGGCCGGCCAGCCCCTCGGCGGCCAGGTGGTCCACCGCCACCTGCGTCGGGGCCAGCAGCAGGTCCGCGGCGTGGTCGGTCAGCACCCGGTTGTGCTCCTCGGGCATCCGCCGGTTGAACGAGCGCAGCCCCGCCTCCAGGTGCGCCACCGGGACGTGCAGCTTCACCGCCGACAACGCCCCCGCCAGGGTGGAGTTGGTGTCCCCGTAGACCATCACCCAGTCCGGCGCCCAGGTCTGCAGCACCTCGTCCATCCTCGCCAGGATCGCCCCGGTCTGCGCCCCGTGCCCCGCGCTGCCCACCTCCAGGTGCACGTCCGGGGCCGGGATCCCCAGGTCGGCGAAGAACACCTCCGACAGCACCGGGTCGTAGTGCTGACCGGTGTGCACGATCACGTGCTCCACCCCCCGCGCCGCGCACTCGGCCGCCACCGGCGCCAGCTTCACGAACTGCGGCCGCGCCCCCACCACACTCAGCAGCTTCACGGCATACCTCCGCCTCGGCACCGGCGCCCGGCACGCGCCGGGCGTGACCAGGGTAGACGGGGTGGAGGCGGCAGGATGGGCGCATGCCGTCAGACCTCACGCCCGACCACGTCGAGTCCGCCGCCCGGGTCCTCGGGGGTCACGCGCACCGCACCCCGGTGCTGCGGTCCCGCCGGCTCGACGCGATGGCCGGCTGCGAGATCCACCTCAAGGCCGAGCACCTGCAACGGGTCGGCGCGTTCAAGTTCCGCGGGGCGTTCCACGCACTGAGCCGCTTGACGCCGGAGCAGCGGAGGGCCGGGGTGGTGGCGTACTCCTCGGGCAACCACGCCCAGGCCGTCGCCCTGGCCGCCCGGGAGCTGGGAATGCCGGCCACGATCGTCATGCCGCACGACGCGCCGGCGAGCAAGGTCGCGGCCACCGAGGGCTACGGCGCCCGCGTGGTCCGGTACGACCGCTACACCGAGAGCCGGGAGGAGATCGGCGCCGGGCTCGCCGAGCGGGAGGGGCTGACCCTCGTGCCGCCCTTCGACCACCCCGACGTGATCGCGGGTCAGGGCACCGCCGCGCTCGAGCTGCTGGAGCAGGCCGGGCCGCTGGACGTGCTCGTCACCCCGCTCGGCGGGGGAGGGCTGCTGGCCGGCACGCTCCTCGCCGTGCAGGGGCGGTCGCCCGCGACCGAGGTGTATGCCGTGGAGCCGGCGGCGGGGGACGACGGCCGCCGGTCGCTGGCCGAGAGGCGGGTCGTGCGGATCGAGACGCCGCGCACCATCGCCGACGGCGCGCAGACCACGAGCCTGGGGGAGCTGACCTTCCCGCTCATCCGGGAGCACGTGGCCGGCATCGTGACCGCCACCGACGAGCAGCTCATCGGGGCGATGCGGATCGTGGCGTCGACCCTGAAGCAGGTGGTCGAGCCGACCGGGGTGCTGGCGCTGGCGGGCGTGCTGTCCGGTGCCGTGCCGGTGGCCGGGCGGCGGGTCGGGGTCGTGCTCAGCGGCGGCAACATCGACCTGCTGCGGTTCGCGGCGCTCGTCGCCGACCCGGGTGGGGAGCCGGTGCCGCCGACGGTCTGAGCCCTACCGGGACGTCACCGGCCCGGGGGCGCCCAGGCGGGGTCACGACCGATGAAGCCCAGCAGCCGGTCCTGCACCGGGGCGCCGTCGGGCACCGGGACGCGGGGGCCGTACTGCCCCGAGCCGCGCATGAGGTCCTCGATCGGCTCCATGCCCGCGAGCAGCTGGCCGCAGAGGTCCTCGTCGAGGTGGTCGTCCTGACCGGTGGCCCGGGCCAGGTCCCAGGTGTGCATGAACACGTCGGCTGTGTAGAAGCGGTCGATCGCCGGGGCGAGCTCCTGGCCCGGCAGCCTGGGGTGGCGGAACGGCGAGGCCGCCGCGGACGGGTCGTCCAGCAGGGCCTGGACGGCGTCCGTGTGGGCCGTCCACGCGTCATACGGGTCCTCGTCCACGGACGGGCCCGGCGGGATGCGGTGCCCGCTGCCGGAGGCGAGGAACGGGGGGAACCACCCGACGAGGTGGCGGACGACGTCGCGCGCGGTCCACTCCCGGACCGGGGTGGGGGCGTCCCAGTCGGTGACGCCCCGCACCCGGTCCGCGAAGGTCCCGGCGACCACGCGGTGCCGCGCGGCGGGGTCCTCGGGGAGCAACCCTCAGACCTCCCCGTCGGCGAGCAGCCGGTCGAGCTTGGCGTACCCCTGCTGGATCCCGACCTCCATGCCGGAGGCGAGCATCCCGTCGCGGCTCTCGAACGACTCGCACAGCGACCAGGAGTGCATCCGGGTGCGGCCGTCGCCGAGGTCCTCGAACCAGATCCGCTCCAGGGCGATCGCCTCGGGCATGCCCTCCCAGCAGAAGGTCTGGACGATGTGGGTCTCCCCGACGTCGGGGAAGGTGCCGCGGAAGGCGTACTCGCCGTTGCCGTCGCTGCTGACGTAGCGGTAGGCGCCCAGGGTGCGCGGCTCCCAGATGTCGATGCGGGTGGTCATCCCGTCCGGGCCGATCCACCGGACGAACAGCTCCGGGTCGGTGTGGGCCCGCATGAGCTGCTGCGGGGTGGCCCGGAAGTCGCGGGTGATGTGGACCATCGGCACCCGGGGGTCGGCCTCGATGACGGCCTCGTCGTAGCGGGTGCCGCTGTCGGTCGTGGTCATGATGCGGTTCCTTCCCTGCGGTCGGTCTGGTGGGTCCGGTGCGGGTTCTCCCCGGCGTCCAGCTCGGCCAGGACCGAGTCGAGGCGCTGGAAGCGCTCCTCGGCCCGGCGCCGGTAGCGCTCGATCCACGTGGTCATCAGGTCGAACACCTCGGCTTCCAGGTGGACCGGGCGGCGCTGGGCGTCGCGGCGACGGCTGACCAGACCGGCCTCCTCGAGCACCTTGAGGTGCTTGGAGACCGCCTGGACGCTGACGTCGTAGGGGGCGGCGAGCTCACTGACGGTGGCATCGCCGGTGGTGAGGCGCGCGACCATGTCCCGGCGGGTGGGGTCGGCCAGGGCGGCGAACACCCGGGACAGCTGGTCGGTCATCGCGTCTCCTTCCTCAACTGATCGGTTGAATAGGACGCTACGCCCGCCTTTCCCACCTTGTCAACCGTCTGGTTGAGGACGGCGGCTCGCGGTCAGTTGCCGGCCAGCCAGGCGCCGAGCACCTGTGCGGCGCGGGTGCCGTCGTGGTTGCGGCGCGTCCAGGCCGGGCCGCGCGCCGCGTGGTCGCGGTATGCCGCCCGGTCGCCGACGACCTCGCGCAGCACCCGGGCGAGGGTGGTCGGGTCGGCCTCGACGACCGGCGGCTCCTCGCCGCAGGGGTCGGCGTCCCGCATCCGGGTCCGCACCGCGTCGCTGAGGTGGGCGACGACCAGCCGCCCGGCCGCCAGCGCCTCGGTGAGCAGCACCCCGGGGTTGCCGAGCACCACCTGGTCGACCACCACGTCGGCGTCCGCGACGAACCCGGCCATCTGCTCGTGCGGGACCCCCTGGAGGCGGCGGTACTCGACCAGCCCCTCGTCCTGGAGCGCGGTGAGCACCTCCTCGATCACGTCGGTGCCCTTGAGCCGCGGGTTCGACGGGGCGTGCAGGACCACCGGCCGGTCCCGCTCGAGTGCCGGTCGGTCGGTGGCCATCCGGTCGACGTCCACGACCAGCGGCAGCCAGGTCGCGTGGGGGAGCACGTCGAGCAGGTCCGGCGTGGACACCATGACCGGCCCGTCGAACCGCTCCAGGTCGGCCCGGTTGCGGTCCACGACCGCCTGCAGGGTGCGCAGGTAGTCGTCCCACTCCCCGCGGAACGGGGAGTGCGGGTAGGCCTCCGCGTGCCGGCGCAGGTCCCGGATCTCCGAGCCGTGGTAGAGCACCGCGGACCGGATCCCGGCGGTCTCCAGGGCGGGGACGTCGTCGAGCATCGACCCGGCGTGGAAGTCGGCCAGGACCGGCCGCCCGGACTCGAACAGCACGTGCGTCGCGTCGTGGAGCACCCGCTCGCCGTGGATCCGGCGCACCCGGCCGCGCTGGCCGAGGACGCTGATCCGGTGGTCCGCGGGGTAGTGGAAGTGGGCCTGGGCCAGGCTCCGCTGCGCCCAGAGGTTCTGCGCGGCGGTGTCCGGCACGTGGCGCTCGGCGGCGCGGGCCCACTGCCACGCCTGGCCGGCGGTGTTCCACGGCCCGATGTAGAGCCGGTGCCGCGCCGGCGGCATCGGGGCCAGGGCCCGCAGCTCGGCGTCGGCCCGCAGCCGGACCGGGAGCTCGGCCATGCTCCGGACCGGGCCCGGCAGGCGCGCCACGGCCCGCCAGGCCAGGGTGCGCAGCCGTGCGGGCCGGGAGGTCGCCACGACGGCAACGCTACCGGCCGGGACCGCGCAGCGGCGGGCCACGGTGACCGGCGGGACCGCGGTGACGTGGCACGATGGGCGCCATGCGGAGGCCGGGACGGTGAAGCGACTGTGGACGGCCCTGCGGTCGCTGCTGCCGCTGCTGCCGGCGAGCACCCGCTGGTACCTCCTGGGCTACGCCCTGACCGCGAGCTTCCTCGCCGTCGTCGACGTCGCCGCGCTGTCGCTGCTGGCGCTCACCCTGGCGCCGATGCTCCAGGGCAACCCGGTGTCCCTGCCGGTGGTCGGGGAGATCCCGCCGTCCGGGTACGCCTGGGTCCTCGGCGGCATCGGCGGCCTCATCCTGCTCAAGGGGCTGCTCACCCTGGCGCTGAACTGGACGGTGAGCCGGCGGCTCGCGGCCTACGAGCTGCTCATCGGCGACCGGCTGTTCCAGGCCTACATCCGGGCCCCGTGGACCGAGCGGCTCAAGCGCAACTCCGCCGAGCTGGTCCGGCTGGCCGACGTCGGCATCGCCAACACCACGAGCGGGCTGCTGCTGCCGGCCGCGCAGCTGCCCGCCGAGGTGATGACCTTCGTCGCCGTCCTGCTCGTGCTGCTGGTGGCCCAGCCGGTCACCGCGCTGGTGACGTTCGCCTACCTGGGCCTGCTCGCCGTCGTCATGTACGCCGTCATCTCACCGCGCGCGGTCGTCGCCGGCCGCGTCGGCCGGGACTACTCGTTCAAGGTGGCCGGCCTGATGACCGAGATGGTCCAGGCGCTGAAGGAGATCACCCTGCGGGACAAGGCGGGGGAGGTGGCCGCCGAGGTGCGTCGCAACCGCGAGCACGCCACCCGGGCCCGGGCCAACCTGCTCTTCCTCAACAACGTGCCCAAGTTCGTCACCGACACCGGCCTGATCCTCGGCTTCGCCCTCGTCGGCGGGGTGGCCTGGCTGACCGGCGGCGCGGAGGGCGCGTTCAGCGCGATCGCGCTGTTCGCCGTGGCCGGGCTGCGGATGATCCCCTCGGTCATCCGGTTCCAGTCGATCATCACCCAGACCTCCTCGACGATCCCGCACGCGGAGGCGGTGATCCGGGACATCACCGACGCCGAGCGGTACCGGGCCAACGCGGAGCAGCTCGGCACCCGGCCGCTCTCGGACCACCCCCGGCTACTGCGGCTGCGCGAGGTGTCGTTCACCTACCCGGGCAGCGACACCCCCGCGGTCCGCGACGTCGACCTCGAGGTGCCGCTGGGCACCTCGGTGGCCCTGGTCGGGGCCTCCGGGGCGGGCAAGTCGACGCTCGTGGACCTGCTGCTCGGGCTGCTCGTGCCGACCGGCGGGACGATCGAGCTGGACGGGGTGCCGCTGCAGGAGGTCCTGGCCGCGTGGCGGGCCCGGGTCGGCTACGTGCCCCAGGACGTGTCGCTGTTCGACGGCTCGGTCGCCCAGAACGTCGCGCTGACCTGGGGCGAGGACTACGACCGCGAGCGGGTGCGCTCGGCCCTGGCGCGCGCCCAGCTCCTCGACGTCATCGAGTCGCGTCCCGGCGGGCTCGACGCGCGGATCGGGGAGCGCGGCCTGGCGCTGTCCGGTGGGCAGCGCCAGCGGCTGGGGATCGCCCGGGCCCTGTATGCCGACCCGCTGGTCCTGGTCATGGACGAGGCCACCTCCTCGCTGGACACCGCGACGGAGGACGCGGTGGCCCGGGCGATCCGCGAGCTGCACGGCGAGGTCACCGTCATCGCGGTGGCGCACCGGCTGTCCACCGTGCGGCACAGCGACCAGGTCTGCTTCATGCGGGACGGCACGATCGTGGCCCGGGGCACCTTCGACGAGGTCGTGGCGGTGGAGCCGGAGTTCGCGACCCAGGCGCAGCTGGCGGGGCTGGCATGACCGACGTCGACGTCGTCGTCGCGGTCCACGACCCGGCGCGGCCGTTGGCCCGGACCGTGGCCAGCGCGCTGACCGGCAACGAGGAGACCGGCGTCCGGGTCACCGTGGCCTGCCACGAGCTGGATCCCGAGGAGGTCAGGCCGCTGCTCCCTCCCGAGACGTTGCCGCACGTGCGGTTCCTCGAGGTGCGCGACGGGCTCGGCAGCCCGTCCGGCCCGTACAACGCCGGGATCGACGCGGCCACCGCCCGGTGGGTGTCGATCGTCGGGTCCGACGACCACCTCGAGCCCGGGGCGCTGGCCGCCTGGGCCGAGCTGGGGGACCGGCTCGGCTCGGACGTCGTCCTCGCCCCGATCCGGCTCGCCGACGGGTCGCCGGTGCGCACGCCCCGGGTGCGCCTCGGCCGCAGCCAGGACCTCGACCCGGTCCGGGACCGGCTGGCCTACCGCACCGCCCCGCTCGGGCTGATGCGTCGCTCCACCCTCAACCGGCTCGGCCTGCGGCTGACCCCGGGGATGCGCTCCGGGGGCGATGTGGCGTTCACCGCCCGGCTGTGGACCTGCGGGGTGCGGATCGACCTCGCCGCGGGCACCCCCGCCTACGTCGTCGGCACCACCGCGGCCACCCGGGTGACGACGGCGGTGCGCCCGGTGCCCGAGGAGCTCCGCGCGTTCGAGGACCTCCTCGACCGGCCCTGGGTGCTGGAGCTGCCGGAGGACCGGCGACGCGCCCTGGCGGTCAAGACCATCCGGATCCACGTCCTCGGTGCGCTGCGCCGGCGTCCCGCCGAGGAGGACTGGACGCCCGAGGAGGTCGCCTGGGTGCGGCGGCTGGTCGGCCGTTGGGTGGCCCTGGCACCCGGGGTGCTCGACCCGTTCTCGCTCGCCGACCGGGCGCTGCTCGACGCCGTCCTCCGGTCCGGTGCCGGCCCCGCGTCGGTCTCTGCCGCGGTCCGCCGCCGCAACACCGCGGGCCGGCTGGCCCAGTGGCTGGCCCCGCGCCCCCTGGCCAACCTCGACCGCGAGTCCACGCTGCGGGCCCGGGCCGGGGACCTGGCCACGGCGGTGCTGGACGGCACCCTGCGTCGGTCCTCGAACACCTCGGGCGGGCGCCCGTGAGCCGGCCCCGGCTGCTGGTGCTGAGCTTCTCCCGGATCGAGGGCGACGCCCGGGTGCTCAAGCAGGTGCGCCGGCTCAAGGAGCACTTCGAGCTCGTCACCTGCGGCTACGGCAGCGCACCCGACCCGGACGTGCCGCACCTGCAGGTCCCCGACGAGGCGGTCAACCGGCTCGACGGCCGGCTCATCACGCTGCGGGCCTACCGGGCCGCGTACGCCGCGCAGGCCGGCGTCCGGTGGGTGCTGGCCCACCTGCCGAGGGGGAGCGCCGACCTGGTGCTCGCCAACGACCTCGACGCGGTGCCCGTCGCGCTGTGGCTGCGGCCGGGGCTGGGGGTGCACGCGGACCTGCACGAGTTCTTCCCGCTCCTGCACGAGCACGACGACGCGTGGATGCGCCGGATCGCGCCCTACCAGGACTGGCTCTGCCGCACCTTCCTGCCGCGGGCCGGCGCGGTGACCACGGTCAGCCAGGGGCTGGCGCGGGAGTACACCCGGCGCTACGGCATCGAGGTCGGCGTGGTCCGCAACGCCACCCCCTACGCCGACCTGGGCCCGACCCCCGCCGGCCCCGAGGGTCCGCGGCTGGTGCACAGCGGCGCCTGCCTGCGGCACCGCAGGCTGCACCTCATGATCGAGGCGGCCAGACTGCTCGGCACGGGCGTGCCGTTCGACCTCTACCTGACCCCCAACGACCCGGCCTACCTCGCCGAGCTGCGCGACCTCGCCGCGGGCGTGCCCGGGGTCACCGTCCGCGACCCGGTGCCCTACGCCGAGCTCGTCCCGACCCTCAACCGCTACCAGGTCGGGGTGTTCCTGCTGCCGCCGACCACGTTCAGCTACACCTGGGCGCTGCCCAACAAGGTCTTCGACTTCGTCCAGGCCCGGCTGGCCACGGTGGTCGGCCCCAGCCCGGAGATGGCCGAGCTGGTCAGGGAGCGGCGCCTGGGGGTCGTCGCCGAGGACTTCACCCCCCAGGCCCTCGCCGACGCGCTGGCCGGCCTCGACCCCGCGGCCGTCGCGGAGTACCAGGCCAGCGCGCACGCGCAGGCCCTCGAGCTCTCCGACGCGACCGAGTCGTCGAAGTGGCTCGACTCGCTGCGCGGCATCGCCGGGCTCCCGGCGGTGGTGGACCGGTGAGCCGCCCCTCGCTGCTGGTCCTCGCCTGGTCGCCGCTGCGCTCCGACGCCCGGGTGCTGCGCCAGGTCCGGCTGTTCGCCGACCGCTACGACGTGACGACGGTCGGCTACGGTCCGGCACCCGACGGTGTCGTCCGGCACCTGCGCATCCCGGACGAGGTCGTGGCCTGGCACAAGGACCGGCGCGCGCTGCTCACCCGCCGGTACCAGGCGGCATACGACACCGCACCGGTGACCCGGTGGGCCCGGGCGGCGCTGCGGGGCACGGAGTGGGACGTGGTCCTGGCCAACGACGTGGAGACCGTCCCGCTGGCGGTGGGCCTGCGGCCCCGCGGTGGGGTGCACGCCGACCTGCACGAGTACGCGCCCCGGCAGAACGAGGAGTCGTGGCGCTGGCGCTGGTTCGTCGCGCCCTACCAGCGCTGGCTGGTGCGCACCTGGGTGACCCGGGCGGAATCGGTCACCACCGTCGGGCACGCCCTGGCCCGGGAGTACACCCGGGAGTTCGGGCTGGCCCCGGAGGTGGTCGTCAACGCCGCCCCGTATGCCGACCGCGCGCCCACCCCCGTCGGCTCGCCGCTGCGGCTGGCCCACTCGGGGGTGGCACGGCGCAACCGCAGCCTGGAGCTCATGCTCGACGCGATCCGTGCGGTGACCCGGCCGGTGACCCTCGACCTCTACCTGGTGCCCAACGACCCGGCCTACCTGGCCGAGCTGCGCGCGCGGGCGGCGGACCTGCCGCAGGTGCGGTTCCACGACCCGGTGCCCCCGGAGCGGCTGGGCGACGCCCTCGCCGCCGCGGACGTCGGGGTGTTCCTGCTGCCGCCCCTGACGTTCAACTACCGCTACGCGCTGCCGAACAAGTTCTTCGACTTCGTCCAGGCCCGGCTGGCGGTCGTCGTCGGTCCCTCTCCGGAGATGGCCGACCTGGTCCGCCGGCACGACCTCGGCGTGGTGACCGAGGACTTCACCGCGGCCTCCCTGGCCGCGGCGATCGACGGCCTGACCGAGGAGCAGGTGGCCCGCCACAAGGCCGCCAGCCACGCCGTCGCCCGGGAGTACGCCGCCGAGCGGCAGGTGCTCGGCTGGGACCGGGCGGTCGGCACCCTGGCCCGGCGGGCCGGCTCCGACCCGCCGGACGCGACGGCCCCGTGAGCGCTGGTACGTTCCGGCCCATGCGGGTCCTGGTGGTGACGACGTGGTTCCCCACCCGCACCGCCCCCGGATCCGGGGCCTTCGTGGCCCGTGACGTCGCCGCGCTGGCGCAGGACCACGACGTGCGCGTGCTCCACCTCGTCGCCCCCGGCGTCGACGACGGGGAGCGCAGCCTGGTCCACGACGGCGTCCCGGTCGAGCGGGTGCCCATGGCACCGCACCGTCCGGACCAGGTGCTGGCCGCAGCCCGGGAGGTCCGCGCACGGGCCGGCGCCGCCGACCTCGTCCACACGGTCGCCATCTCGTCGCTGCTGCCGCTGGCCCGGTGGCGGCCCGACCGCCCGTGGGTGCACACCGAGCACTGGTCCGGCCTGCTCGCCCCCGAGACGCTGCCACCCGCGGTGCGGGTCGCACGGCCGCTGGCGGCCCGGCTGCTGCGCCGCCCCGACGTCGTCACCGTGGTGAGCGAGCACCTGGCCGCCGGGCTGCGCCGGTACCGGTCCGGACCGGTCGTCGTCGTGCCGAACATCGTGCCGGCCCCGGAGCACCCGGCCACCCGGGACGACCGCGACCTCCCGTCCGGCGCCGACCCCGGCGCGAGGCCGCTGCGCCTCGTGGCGGTGGGAGGCCTGATCCCGCGCAAGGGTCCGGTGACGGCGGTCCGCACCCTCGCCGCGCTGGCCGACCGGGGGGTCCCGGCCGAGCTGACCTGGGTGGGGGAGGGGCCGCTGCGCGACGCGGTGGTCGCCGAGGCCGGCCGGCTCGGCCTGTCCGACCGGGTCCGCCTCACCGGGGCGCTGCCGCCGGAGCGGGTGGGGGAGCACCTCGCCGCGTCCGACGTGTTCCTGCTGCCGACCACGGCCGAGACCTTCTGCGTCGCCGCGGCCGAGGCCCTCGCGCACGGCAGGCCCGTCGTCGTGGGCGACAGCGGGGGACCGGCCGACTTCGTGGCACCGCCCACCGGCGAACTCGTCCCCGGGCAGGACCCCGGGGCGTATGCCGAGGCCGTCCTCCGCGTCTGGGCGGCCACCCGGGGCACCCGCGCCGAGGAGATCGCCGCCCCGGTGCGGGAGCGGTACTCCGCCCCGGCGTACCGGGACCGGATGGCACGGGTCTACGCCGAGGCCCGCGGGGACGACGCCGTCGAGGTGGTCGTCGCCGCCCACAGCCCCGACCGCAGGACCGACCGGGCCGTGGCCTCGGTGCTCGCGCAGGAGAGTGCGCCGGTCCTCGTCACCGTCGTCTGCCACAACACCGACCCCGAGCTGGTCGCCGCCGGCCTCCCGCCGGAGGTCCGCGACGACCCGCGGCTGCGGCTGCTGCGCCTGGACGACGGCGTCCCCAGCCCCAGCGGCCCGTTCATGCACGGGATCGAGCGGGCCCGGGCGCCGTGGGTCAGCATCCTCGGCTCCGACGACGTGCTCGAGCCGGGAGCGGTGGCCTCCTGGCTGGCCGTCGCCCGCCGCACCGGCGCCGAGGTCGTCATCACCCGTCTGGTCCGGGCCGGGCGGACCGTGCCCACTCCGCCGACGCGACCGTTCCGCCGGGGCCTGCTCGACCTGGAGAAGGACCGGCTGTCCTACCGCAGCGCCCCGCTGGGCCTGCTCCGGGTGTCGGCCCTGCGCCGGCTCGGGGCGGAGCTCATGCCGGGCGCCCGGGTCGGCGGTGACGTGCCGATGGTCACCCGGCTCTGGGCGGAGGCGAGGGTCGCCTACGACCGGAACGGACCGGCCTACGTGATCGGGGAGGACGCCGGCGACCGGGTGACCTACACACCCCGCCCGATCGCCGTCGAGCTGGCCTTCGTGCGCCACCTGCTCACCAGGCCGTGGTTCACCGCCTACCCGTGGTCCACCCGGGCGGCCGTCGTCACCAAGGTGAGCCGGATCCACCTGTTCGGGGCGGTGCACAACCGTCCCGACCCGGCCTTCTGGACCGGTGCGGAGCGGGCCGAGCTGGCCGCGGTGGCGCGGGAGCTCGAGGACGCCGCCCCGGGCTACGCGGGGGTGCTGTCCCGTGCCGACCGGGCCCTGCTCGACGCCATCCTGGACCGGGGCGACCCGGCGGAGCTGGTCCGACTGGCCCGCGCCCGGCGCCGGCACGGGCGGCCCGGCACGGTGCTCACCCGTGACCTGCGCCACCTGCTGCACCGCGAGGCGCCGCTGCGGCTCATGACGGCATCCCTGCTGACCCGCTAGGACGTATCCTCTGGTGGCGGGGTCGACGCTCGGCCCGACCTGACGACCGAGAGCAGAGGACTTCCATGCGGGTTGCCGTGGTGGCGCTGGGCAAGATCGGGCTGCCGTTGGCGGTGCAGTTCGCCGAGGCGGGCCACGAGGTGGTCGGGGTGGACGTGAACGCCTCGGTGGTGGAGACGGTGAACCGGGGGGTGGAGCCGTTCCCGGGGGAGGCGCACCTGGCCGAGAAGCTGGCGCAGCTGGTGCCGGCGGGGCGGTTGCGGGCGACCACGGACTACGCCGAGGCGATCCCGGGGGCGGGCGCGGTGGTGCTGGTGGTGCCGTTGTTCGTGGACGAGGCCAGCGGTGCCCCGGACTTCGGGTGGATGGACGCGGCGACCCGGTCCCTGGCGCAGCACCTGACCCCGGGCACGTTGGTGTCGTACGAGACCACGCTGCCGGTGGGCACCACCCGGGGCCGGTGGAAGCCGATGATCGAGGAGGTCTCCGGGCTGGTCGAGGGCCGGGACTTCCACCTGGTGTTCTCCCCGGAGCGGGTGCTGACCGGGCGGGTGTTCGCCGACCTGCGCCGCTACCCCAAGCTGGTCGGCGGGCTGTCCGAGGCCGGCACGAAGGCCGCGATCGGCTTCTACGAGTCGGTGCTGACCTTCGACGAGCGCGACGACCTGCCCCGCCCGAACGGGGTGTGGGACATGGGCTCGGCGGAGGCGGCGGAGATGGCCAAGCTGGCCGAGACCACCTACCGGGACGTCAACATCGGCCTGGCCAACCAGTTCGCCCGGTTCGCCGACAAGGCCGGCATCGACGTGCAGAGGGTCATCGAGGCCTGCAACTCCCAGCCCTACTCCCACATCCACCAGCCCGGCATCGCCGTGGGCGGGCACTGCATCCCGGTCTACCCCCGGCTGTACCTGTCCACCGACCCCGAGGCCACCGTGGTCGCCGCGGCGCGGGCCGCCAACGCCGCGATGCCCGAGTACGCCGTGACCCGCGCCGAGCAGGTCCTGGGCTCCCTGGTCGGGCTGCGGGTGGCCGTGCTCGGCGCCTCCTACCGGGGCCGGGTCAAGGAGACCGCGTTCTCCGGGGTCTTCCCCACCGTCGCCGCCCTGGTCGACCGCGGGGCGCAGGTGCTGGTCCACGACCCGATGTACTCCGACGACGAGCTCGCCGGGTACGGCTGGACCCCCTACCACCTCGGTGAGCCCGTCGACCTGGCCATCGTGCAGGCCGACCACCCCGAGTACGCCACCCTCACCCCCGCCGACCTGCCCGGCCTGCGCCTGCTCCTCGACGGCCGCCGCGTCACCGACCCCACCGCCTTCACCGGCACCCCCCGCCTCACCATCGGCGGAGGGGAACCGGGCACCGCATGAGCTGGTTGCCGGTGCTGCCGGGCCTGCTCGGCCTGGCCGCTCTCTGGGTGCTGCCCGGGTACGCGGTGCTGCGGGCCCTGGGCATCCGCGGCCTGCTCGCCTGGGGCGGCGCGGGCGGCGTCACGTCAGGGCTGGCAGGGGTCCTGGCGATCCTCTACGACCGCGTCGGCCTGGGCTGGGGGCTGGCGACGTTCCTGGCCGGCTGCGTGGTCGTCACCGCCGTGGCGGCCGGGATCGGGGCCTGGCTGCGCACCTGGCGGGACCCGGGCTCGCTGCTCAACGCGACCGGCGGCCGGTTGATGACCCGGTCCGAGCGGGGCTGGCTGTCGGCCACGTACGCGCTGGGCGCCCTGGTGCTGGGGCTGACGATGATCGTCGGCATCTCCCGGCCGGACATGCCTCTCCAGGCCTGGGACGGGGTGTTCCACCTCAACGCGGTCTGGTTCATCCAGGAGACGGGCAACGCCTCCAGCCTCGGCGGGCTGGCGCCGATGTACGCCGACACGATCGCGCCGTACTACCCGACCGTGTGGCACTCGATCGTGGCCATCGCGCCGTTCTTCCCGGGCGTGAGCGAGGCGGCGAACGCGTCCTCCATCGTCATCGGCACGGCCCTGTGGCTCACCGGCCTGCTGGCGCTCAGCCGGGTGGTGTGGCCGGCCCGGGTGCTGCCGGTCGTCCTCACCCCGGTGGTCGCGGCCACCTACGTCACCTTCCCGGCGGTGGCGGTCTCGATGCTGGGCGTGTGGCCGTTCGCGGTGAGCACCGCGTGCCTGCCGGGGCTGCTGGCGCTGCTCATCGCGGCGCTGCGCGGCGGGCAGAGCTGGCGACTGCACCTGTCGCACCTGCTCGGCACGGCCGCGTGTGCCGTCGGCGTCGTCATGGCGCACGGGTCGGGGCTGTTCTCCTTCGTCCTGCTCGCCGGCCCGCTCGCGGCCGTGCTGCTGTTCCGGCAGGGGCGGCGGTTCTGGCTGCGCGGCCACCGGGTGTTCGTCGCGACAGCCGGGACGCTGCTCGTCGTCGGACTGGTGGCCCTCACCGTCTTCCTGCTGAACTTCCCGCCGGTGCAGGCGATCGTCGACTACGAGCGCGGCGGCTCGGATTCGTACCTGCCGGGCCTGGCCTCGATCCTCATCGACCACCCGCTGATCTACGTCTACCCGTTCCTGTCGTTCAACCTCGTCGTGACGGTCCTGGTCGGGATCGGGGTGTGGCTGACCATCCGCCGCCGGCACGCCCGGTGGCTGGTCGTGGCCCTGGCCGCCGCGCTGGCCCTCACCCTGCTCGCGGGCGGGCCGGTGGACAACCCGCTGCGGGTCCTCGCCGGGTTCTGGTACACCCAGCCCTCCCGGCTGAACCAGCTCCTCGACATACCGGCGATCGTGCTGGGCGCCGGCGGCGCGGCGTGGGTGGCGCGCAAGGCCGCGGCGCGCTGGAGCTGGCGGCTGGTGCGGGCCACCGCCGCGGTGGTCGTCGGCATCGGCGTGCTCACCTTCGGGTTCCGGTGGCCGACCCACGTCGTGGTGATGTCGTCGGTCTACAGCACCTGGCCGATCGCCTGGGGCACCATGCTGGAGCCGGAGGAGATCGACATGATCGACCGCGCGGACGAGACCCTGCCCGACGACGCCGTGGTGCTGGGGGAGCCGGTGAACGGCTCGCCGTTCCTGTTGTCGCGCTCCGGGGTCGAGGTGGTCTACCCGCAGCTGACGACGATCTCGGACTCCCCGGAGCGGGTGGTGCTGGCGGAGCGCTTCGACCAGTGGTGGCGGGACCCGGAGGTCTGCGAGGCGGTCCGCGCCCTGGGGGTCACCCACGTCTACACCGACGAGCTCACCTTCGAGGAGGGGGCCAAGTGGGAGGAGAGCACCCCGGGCCTGAGGGAGGCACGGCCCACCCGGGACGCCTTCGAGCTCGTCGACCGCGGCGGCAAGGCGGCGATCTGGAGGTTCACCGGATGCGACGGGTGAGCGAGGGGTCCCGGTGACCCGCACGGCATACCTGGACCACCCCGGGCCGGTGCCACTGGCACACCGGGGCTTCTCCACCGACGGGCTGGAGAACTCGATGGCGGCCTTTCAGGCGGCGGTCGACCTGGGGTTCCGCTACCTGGAGACCGACGTCCACGCCACCGCCGACGGTGTGCTGCTGGCGTTCCACGACGCCAGCCTCGACCGCGTGACGGACATGAACGGGGAGATCGCGCGGCTGCCCTGGTCGACGGTCGCGCGGGCCAGGATCGGCGGGGTCGAGCCAATCCCGCGGCTGGAGGACGTGCTGGGCACCTGGCCGCAGGTCCGCGTCAACATCGACGTCAAGTCGGCCGGGGCGATCCTGCCCCTGGTCGACGTCCTTGAGCGCACCGGTGCCCACGACCGGGTCTGCGTCACCTCGTTCTCCGACCGGCGCCGCCTGGCCGCGCTGCGTCGCCTCAGCCGCCCGGTCGCGACCTCGGCCGGGCAGGGCGTGGCGGCGCGGTTCGTCGCCGCGATGAAGCTTCCGCCCGGGCGGCGGGAACGGGCGGCGGCGCGCATCCTCTCCGGCGTCGACCTGCTCCAGGTGCCCGAGCGGGTAGGCCCCCTCGGCGTCGTGACGCCCACGTCGCTCGCGGCCGCCCACCGCGCCGGGGTGGGCGTGCACGTCTGGACCGTCAACGACGAGGCCGAGATGGAGCGGCTCCTCGAGCTCGGCGTCGACGGCATCGTCACCGACCGCGCCGACCGCCTGCGCCGGGTCATGGAGGCCCGCGGCATCTGGCACGCCGGCTGACCCGCCGCCGCCCCCGTCACCGGCCGCCAGTTGCCGCCCGGACCCCGCACGTGCGCGGTCGGGCATGTGCCTCTGGCCGGTTCGGCGTGCCGAGGCGCGCACGTGCGCGCTGGTGGTCGGGTGCAGGGAGAGGCGGGGGACAGGTCCCGACAGATCTCCGCACGTGCGCGGTCGGGCATGTGCCTTTGGCCGGGTTCCGCGTGCCGAGGTGCGCACGTGCGCGGGTGTGGGCGTATGTGGGCGTATGACGGGCGGGTCAGCGGGCGCGCCAGCCGGTCACCGGCGGGGGCTCCGGCCCGGGCTCACCCTCCGGTCCGAACGGCCGCACCGTGCCGACCCACCGCGCCAGCCGGTCGGGTCCCCAGACACCCGTCGGGAACGGGCACGCGGCGGCGCGGCGGGGCAGGTCGATCTCGGCGAGTCGGCCCCGGTCCCGGGTCGCGACGAGGACGGTGTTGCCGAACCGCCGGCCCTTGAGCACGTCGTGCGTGGACACCAGGGACAGCGCTGGCAGCACCGGCCGGACGGTGCTCGCCACCCGGGCGAGGTAGCGCAGGCCCGGCGCGTCGGCCACGTTGAGCAGTGCGAACCCGTCGGAACGGAGCACCCGGGCCACGTCGGCCAGGAACGCGCTACCGACCAGGGCGGCGGGCACGCGGCCGTCCTGGTAGGCGTCCAGGACGACGACGTCGGCGCTGCCGTCGGCCAGGCCACGGATGCCGGTGACGCCGTCGACGGGGCGGACCCGGATCCGGTGACCGCGGGGGAGCGGCAGCTCCCGGCGCACCAGCTCGGTGAGCGCGGCGTCCGGCTCGAGCACCACCTGCGGCGAGCCCGGCCGGGTCAGCTGGAGGTAGCGGGGCAGGGTCAGCCCGGCGCCGCCGACGTGGGTCACCGCCAGCCGCCCGGGAGGCAGGGCGTCGAGCACGAGGGCGAGGTGCTGCACGTACTCGAAGACGAGCAGACCCGGGTCGTCCGGCTGCACGTGCGACTGCGGGAGCCCGTCGACTGTGATCGTCACGCCACCGCGCTCGTCCCGGGCCAGCGCCACGCCCGGTGGGCCGGCCGGCTCCGGGCGGTGGCGGGGCGGCACGGGATCAGATGTCGCGGAACGTCTGGATGTTCGCGCCGAGGTTGCCCAGCCGGGTGGCGAGGTCCTCGTAGCCGCGGTTGATGACGTAGACGTTGCGCAGCACCGACACCCCGGGGGCGGCGAGCATCGCCAGCAGGATGACGACGCCCGGGCGGAGCGCCGGCGGGCACATGATCTCGCCGGCCCGCCACTTGGTCGGGCCCTCGATCATCAGCCGGTGCGGGTCCATGAGGTGGACCTTGGCCCCGAGCGTGGTGAGCTCGGTGAGGTAGATGGCCCGGTTCTCGTAGACCCAGTCGTGGATCATCGTCGAGCCCTCGGCGCAGGCCGCGATGATCGCGAAGAACGGCAGGTTGTCGATGTTGAGCCCCGGGAACGGCATCGGGTGGATCTTGTCCAGCGGCGCCTTGAGCGGCCCGGGGATGGTGCGGAGGTCGACCAGGCGGGTGTGCCCGTTGGCCGAGAGGTACTCCTCGCTGAGGTCGTACTTGAGGTTCATCGTGTCGAGCACCGCGAGCTCGATCTCCATGAACTCGATCGGCACCCGCCGGATCGTGATCTCGCTGCCGGTCACCACGCCGGCGGCGAGCAGGCTCATCGCCTCGATGGGGTCCTCGGACGGCTGGTAGTCGACGTCGACGTCGATGTCGGCCACGCCGCGCACCCGCAGCGTCGTGGTGCCGATGCCGTCGATCTCCACGCCCAACTTCTGCAGGAAGAAGCAGAGGTCCTGGACCATGTAGTTGGGGGAGGCGTTGCGGATGACCGTCTCACCCGGGTGGCGGGCGGCTGCCAGCAGGACGTTCTCGGTGACCGTGTCGCCGCGCTCGGTGAGGACGATCGGGCGGACCGGGCGGCGGGACCGGTCGACGACGGCGTGGTAGGAGCCCATCGTCGCGGTGACCTCGAGGCCGAACTGGCGCAGCGCGGTCATGTGCGGCTCGACGGTGCGGGTGCCGAGGTCGCAGCCGCCGGCGTAGGGCAGCTCGAAGGTGTCGAACTCGTGCAGCAACGGGCCGAGGAACATGATGATGGTCCGGGTCCGCCGGGCGGCGGCCTCGTCCATCGAGCCCAGGTCGATCTTCGCCGGGGGCACGATTTCCAGGTCGTTGCTGTCGCCGAGCCACCGGATCTTGAACCCGATGCTGGTCAGCACCTCGGTGATCCGGTTGACCTCCTCGATGCGGGCCAGGTTGCGCAGCGTGGTGCGGCCCTTGTTGAGCAGCGACGCGCAGAGCAGGGCGACCGCGGCGTTCTTGGAGGTGCGGACGTCGATCTCGCCGGAGAGCTTGACCCCGCCGGTGATCCGGAGGTTCTGCGGGACCGGGCTGCCGACCTTGACGATCTCCGAGTCCAGCTTCTCGCCGATCCGGGCGAGCATCTCCAGGGAGAGGTTCTGCTTGCCCTGCTCGATCCGGGCGATGGCGCTCTGGCTGGTGCCGAGGAGGGCCGCCAGCTCCGCCTGGGTGAGGTCCTTGTGGCGGCGTGCGTCCCGGATGAGGTTGCCGATCCGCGAGAGGTAGGTCTCGGTCATGGTCACCCAGGGTAGATCACATATGAGATAAGCCTCGCATCGAGCGGAGGGTCCGTGACGAACCCGCTGGTCCGGTGGGTGCCCGGCGTGTCACGCCGTGCCGGGGTGCTCGACGAGCGCCTCGGTGAGGACCGGGACGGTGAGCTGGCGCTGCCACGGCCGGGCCCCCAGCTCGGCCAGGGCGGCGTCGACGGAGGCCTCGGTGACCTCACCCCGCTCGTCGATCGGCGGGTCCCAGAGCACCCGCCGCATGGTGTCGGGGGTGAGGAGGTTCTCCACCGGCACCCGCAGCTCCTCGCTGAGCACGGTGAGCCGCTCCCGGACCCTCGCCAGGCGGGCGGCGGCGACCGGGTCGCGGTCGGGCCACGCCCGGGCCGGAGGTGGACCCTCCGAGCGACGCGTCAGCTCGGGAAGGTCCCGCTCGTCCAGGGCGCTGGCGGTGCGGATCGCGGCCAGCCACTGCCGCTGGTGGCGCAGCAGCCCCTGCTGGGCCCGGCGCTGCCGGGAGCGGGTGGTCTCGGCGCTCACCACGCCCACCAGCGCGCTGGCGCTGCGCGGCGCCCGCATGGCCAGGTCGATGAGCGTGGCATCGGGGAGGACCCGGCCGGGGGACACGTCGCGCTCGCGGGCGATCCGGTCGCGGACCTCCCACAGCTCGCGGACCAGGGCGGCGACACGGCGGCTGCGGACCCGGTGCATCCCGGAGATCCGCCGCCACGGGTCGGGGCGGGGCGGCTGGGCGGTGAACGAGGTCAGGGCCTGGAACTCCTGGCGCGCCCACTCGAGCTTGCCCTGCTGCTGCAGGTCCTCGGCCACGGCCTCGCGCAGCTCGACGAGGAGCTCCACGTCGAGGGCGGCGTAGCGCAACCAGGGCTCGGGCAGCGGCCGGGTCGACCAGTCGACCGCCGAGTGCTCCTTGGCCAGGCTCACCTTGAGGTAGTGCTCGACGACTGCGGCGAGCCCGACCCGTGGGAGCCCCGCCAGCCGCGCGCCGAGCTCGGTGTCGAACAGGTTGCTGGGCCGCAGCCCCACCTCGGCCAGGCACGGGAGGTCCTGGGTCGCGGCGTGGAGCACCCACTCGGTCCCGTCGAGGGCCTGGCCCAGGCCGCTGAGGTCCTCCAGGGGGACCGGGTCGATGAGCCAGGTGCCGGCGCCCTCCCGCCGCACCTGGACCAGGTAGGCCCGCTGGCCGTAGCGGTAGCCACTGGCCCGCTCGGCGTCGATGGCCACCGGGCCACGCCCGGACCGGACCGCGTCGACCGCCTCGGCCAGCGCCGAGCCGTCGTCGACGACGTCCGGTATGCCGTCACGCGGCTCGGTGAGCAGCCGCACCTCCTCGTCGGGCGTGGTGGGCTCGACGGGTGGGTCGGCGGGGGGCGAGGTGCTCACCGTCGCGGTCCCGGCAGCGCGACCACTCCTTCCGGCAGGGGAGGCAGGCCCGCGATCGTGCACAGCAGGTCCCCCCAGGCCCGGAAGTGCTCGGCGATGCCGTCCTCCAGCGGGGTCCACGACGCACGGATCTCCATCTCCACCGTCTGGTCCCGGTCGGACAGCGCACCGAAGCTCTCCGAGAGCACGCAGGTGACCGCCCCGGCCTCGGCGGCGAACGCCAGCCCGTGGCTCTCCAGCGCCTCGGTGAGCCAGGACCAGCCGACCTGGCCGAGCATCGGGTCGTGGCCCAGCTCGGGCTCCATCGCCGCCTTGGCGTAGGTCACCACGCGCCAGACGCCCTCCCAGGGCTCCGGGGCCGAGGGGTCGTGCAGCAGCACGAACCGGCCGGTCGCGGTCGGCTCCTCGTCGAGGGAACGGGTCGGGTAGACCTCACCGGACAGGGCCAGCGCGCTCGGAGCCAGCCGGGTCGGGGCGGGCACCTCCTCGACCACGACCTCGGGGCGCAGCACGGCGGAGCGGACACCGTCGACGGCGCGCGCGAAGGCGTCTGGGATCCCCGGGCCGGCCACGCCACCGCGGCCGCCCTGGATGCGGCTCACCACAGACCCCAGCCTAAGCGTGTCCTCTGACACACCCGGCAGCGGCGCGCCGCCCAGGACGTGCGAGGATCGCGCCGTGACCCCCTCGACAGCCGGACCGGCGCCCTCCGACGCGGCGCCCGGCTCGCCCGCCGACAGCCCCCTGGTGCGGGCGGCCCGGCAGCAGCCGGTGCCGTTCACCCCGGTGTGGTTCATGCGCCAGGCCGGCCGCTCGCTGCCGGAGTACCGGGAAGTCAGGCAGGGCGTGCCGATGCTGCAGGCGTGCCGGACCCCCGACCTCGTCGCCGAGATCACCCTCCAGCCGGTGCGCCGGCACGGCGTCGACGCGGCCATCTTCTTCAGCGACATCGTCGTGCCCCTCCAGGCCGTCGGGGTCGACCTCGACATCGTCCCGGGCACGGGCCCGGTCGTCGCCGAGCCGTTCCGCACCCGGGCCGACCTGGACCGGCTGCCCGAGCTGGACCCGGCGGCCATCGAGGACATCGCCGAGGCCGTGCGCCTGACCGTCGCCGAGCTGGGCGGCACCCCGCTCATCGGCTTCGCCGGCGCCCCGTTCACCCTCGCGTCCTACCTGGTCGAGGGCGGACCGTCCCGGCACCACGAGCACACCAAGGCCCTCATGCACCGGGACCCCGGGCTGTGGCACGACCTGTGCGCCCGGCTGGCGCAGATCTCCGCGGCCTTCCTGCGGGTGCAGGTCGGGGCGGGCGCGTCCGCGGTCCAGCTCTTCGACTCGTGGGTGGGTGCCCTGTCGCGGGCGGACTACGTCACGCACGTCCAGCCGCACAGCCGCACCGTCCTGGAGGGTGTCGCCGACCTCGGCGTCCCGCGCATCCACTTCGGCGTCGGCACGGGGGAGCTGCTGGCGGACATGGCGGAGGCCGGGACCGAGGTCATCGGGGTCGACTACCGGCTGACCCTCACCGAGGCGGTGCGCCGGACCGGAGGCCGGTACGCCGTGCAGGGCAACCTCGACCCGGCGCTGCTGTTCGCCCCGTGGGAGCCGCTGGAGCGCCGGGTGCGGGAGATCGTCGCCGAGGGCCGCGAGGCGCCGGGCCACATCTTCAACCTGGGCCACGGGGTGCTGCCCGACACCGACCCCACGGTCCTCACCCGGGTCGTGGAGCTGGTGCACGAGATCTCGGCACGCTAGGCGGGACCCGGCGGAGCGTCCGGGAGCCGGACCACCAGCCGGGGCAGGAAGAACTGGGTCAGCGGGCCGATCGCCAGCGCGAACAGCACCGTGCCGACGCCCACGACACCGCCCAGCAGCCAGCCCACGAGGACGACCACCACCTCGATCCCGGTGCGGATGAGCCGCAGGCTCACCGGGAGCCGGCGGGCCAGGCCGGTCATCAGGCCGTCCCGCGTCCCGGGGCCCAGCTGGGCGCCGATGTAGAGCGCCGTGGACAGCCCGTTGAGCACGATGGCGCCGAGCATCATCGCGACCTGCCAGCCCAGGGTCGCCGGCGACGGGAGCAGCGCGAGGGAGACGTCGGCGGCGACGCCGATCCACAGTGCGTTGGCGATCGTGCCCAGTCCGGGCATCTCCCGCAGCGGGATCCACAGCAGCAGCACCGCGAACGAGACGAGGACGACGATGGTGCCGAAGCTCAGCGGGACGTGGAGCGCCACGCCGTAGTGCAGGACGTCCCACGGCAGCATGCCCAGCCCGGCCCGGATGAGCATCGCCATGGACAGGCCGAAGAGGGTCAGGCCGACCATGAGCTGGGTCAGGCGCCGGGGCAGGCGGCCGGCGCGGAGCTGTTGCGCGGGCGTCAGCCGCCGTAGTCCGAGGTCCTCGGTCGAGGGTGCCACCGGCCCATCGTGCCCGACCCGCACCGGCGGTCCGGACGGTGGGGTCGACCTCGGGCTCCGCCGTCTCCGGTGGGAGGCTGGAGGACGTGAGTCGCTACGTCGTCGTCGGTGGTGGGATCAGCGGGCTGGCCGCCGCCTGGGAGCTCGTCCAGCACGTCCCCGCCGCGTCGGTCACCGTCCTCGAGGCCACGGACCGGGTGGGCGGCAAGCTGCGGGCCGGCACCGTGGCCGGGATCACGGTCGACGTCGGGGCGGAGTCGCTGCTCGCGCGGCGCCCGGAGGCCGTCGAGCTGCTCGACGAGGTCGGGCTGACCCACGACGTGGTGCACCCGGCCACGACCGCGGCCCGGGTGTGGAGCCGCGGCGAGCTGCACCCGCTGCCGCCCGGGACGGTCCTCGGCGTGCCCGCGGACCCGTCCCGGCTCGCCGGGCTGCTCACCGAGGAGGAGATCGCCCGTGCGGCCGCGGAGGTGGTCACGCCCGCCCCGACGGGCACCACGGACGTGGCGGTGGGCGAGCTGGTCGCGTCCCGCCTGGGCGACGCCGTGGCGGACCGGCTCGTCGAGCCGCTGCTCGGCGGCGTGTATGCCGGGCACGCGCGGCTCCTGTCCACCGCCGCGACGGCGCCGTCCCTGCTGCAGCCCTACCTGGAGGGCACCTCCCTGCTCGAGGCGGTGCGCCGGGCGGTGCCAACGGCTCCGGCCCCAGCCGGACCGGATCCGGCCCCGGTCTTCGCCGGGGTCCGGGGTGGGGTCCACCGGCTGCCCGCCGTGGTCGCCGACGCACTCCGCGCCCGGGGGGCCACGGTGCGGACGGGCACGGTGGTCCGGGAGCTGCGGCGCTCGGGCGAGGGCTGGGAGCTGGTCACCGGGCCCGCGCCGGCCCCGGTGGTGCTGGCGGCCGACACGGTGCTGCTGGCGCTGCCGCCGGCGCCCACCGCCCGCCTGCTGCGCGGACCGGCGCCGGAGGCAGCTGCCCTGGTGGCGGGGATCGAGACCGCCTCGATGGCCGTGGTGACCCTGGCGTTCCGCGCCACCGACCTGCCCGAGCTGCCCGGTTCCGGGCTGCTCGTCCCTCCCGTGGACGGCCGGCGGATCAAGGCCGCGACGTTCAGCGCCGCCAAGTGGGACTGGGTCGCCGAGGCCGGGCGCCGTGCCGGCCCGGCGGGGGAGGACGTCACCGTGCTGCGCGCGTCCCTCGGGCGGCACCGGGAGGAGAGCACCCTCCAGCACCCCGACGAGGAGCTCCTCGCGGCGGTCCTGGCGGACCTCGGCGAGGCGCTGGGCAGCCCGTTGCCGGCTCCCCTCGACGCGCACGTCCAGCGCTGGGGCGGCGGCCTGCCGCAGTACGCCGTGGGGCACCGGGAACGCGTCGCCGCCGTGGCCGACCACCTGGCCCGGGTGCCGGGGCTGGAGGTGGCGGGTGCGGCGTACGAGGGGGTCGGGGTGCCCGCCTGCATCGCCTCCGGGAGGGCCGCCGCCCGCCGGCTCCTGGGCCGACCCGGACCCGCCTGACCGTCCCCGCGGCGACGGCGGGACAATGCGCGGTATGACGCAGACCCCCGGCCCCGACGTCGAGACGATCAACAGCACGATCCGCTACGCCATGTACTCCGTGTTCCGGTCGGTGCGACCCCTGGAGGGGGAGCGCGAGGCGATGGTCGCCGAGCTGGAGGACGGGCTGGGGATGCTGGGCGACCGCGGCGTGGTGGTGCGCGGCCTGTACGACGTGTCCGGGCTGCGCGCGGACGCCGACCTCATGGTGTGGTGGCACGCGGAGACGGTGGAGCAGCTGCAGGAGGCCTACCAGTGGCTGCGGGTCACCAGGGTCGGCCGGCACCTGGAACCGGTCTGGTCGAACGTCGGGCTGCACCGTCCGGCCGAGTTCAACCGCGGGCACGTCCCGGCGTTCCTGGCGGGGGAGGAGCCGCGCCGGTACCTGTGCGTCTACCCGTTCGTGCGGTCCTACGACTGGTACGTGCTCGACGAGGAGGAGCGGCGCGAGATGCTGCGCGAGCACGGCCTGGCCGCCCGTGACTACGCCGACGTCCGGGCGAACACCATCGCCTCGTTCGCCCTGGGTGACTACGAGTGGCTGCTGGCCTTCGAGGCCGACGAGCTGCACCGCATCGTCGATCTCATGCGGGAGCTGCGCGGCGTGCGCGCCCGGCTGCACGTCCGCGAGGAGATCCCGTTCTTCACGGGACCCCGGGTGGGCGTCGCCGAGCTGGTGGACGCGCTGCCCTGATGTCGTCGGGGCCCGGGCTGGCTAGGCTCGGCGGATGATCACCGGTGTGCACACGCTCCTGTACTCCACCGATCCCACGGCCACCCGGGCCTTCCTCAAGGACGTGCTCGGCTGGCCCTGCGTGAGCGAGGGCCCGACCGACGAGCCGTCGGAGTGGCTGATCTTCCGGACCGGTCCCAGTGAGATGGGGGTCCACCCGGCGACGGGACCGCAGGGTGAGACCTGGGCCGAGCCCGGGCGCCACGAGGTCACCCTCATGTGCGACGACCTCGCCGCCACGATGGCCGAGCTCGGTGCCCGGGGCGCCCGGTTCGAGGGTGAGCCGGAGACGCTCGACTTCGGCGTGACCGTCCGCATGGCCGTCCCCGGTGCCGGCGCGATCATGCTCTACGAGCCGCGGCACCCCACGGCATACGACCTGTGACCTGAGGTCCGGGGCAGGGCCCCGGACGTCACAGGTAGCTGCTGCTGGTCGGGGTGCTGCCCCCGCTGTCGCCCTCGCGCCGGAGCTCCGCCTCGCGGATCGCCCGCTCGTGGACGATCTCCTCGAGGTCGTGCTCGTGGCCCGGCGACCCGTCGTTGTGGGCCGCGGTCCGGCGACGGAGGAGCCCCCTGAGCCTGCTGGTGATCCTGGACATGACAGCCATGTCACGTCACCTCCTCACACCAGGGTAGGCCCTCACTCCTTGGGGCGCAGGGTCATGCTGATGGAGTTGATGCAGTAGCGGAGGTCGGTCGGGGTGTCGTAGCCCTCGCCCTCGAAGACGTGCCCGAGGTGGGACCCGCAGGTGGCGCAGCGGACCTCGGTGCGGACCCGGCCGAAGGAGCGGTCCTCCAGGTAGACCACGCGGTCCTCGGCGAGCGGGGCGTAGAACGACGGCCACCCGCAGTGGCTGTCGAACTTGGTGTCGCTGACGAACAGCTCGGCACCGCAGGCCCGGCAGGCGTAGACGCCCTCGGTCTTGGTGTCGACGTACTCGCCGGTGAACGGCCGCTCGGTGCCGGCCTCGCGGAGCACGTGGTACTCCTCGGGGCTGAGGACCTCGCGCCACTCCTGCTCGGACTTCTGGATGGGGAAGGTCTTCTGCTGCTCGGTCATGATCGGGCAACGCTATCCGGGGCCCCGGCGTTCCCGCGCGCGGGCCGGCGGAAGGGCCACGGCAGCACGCCCTGGGACACGGCGACCCCCGCGAGGACCAGCAGGGCACCGACCGGCTGGTTCCAGGTGAGCTCCTCGGCCAGCACAAGGACCCCGAGCAGGGTCGAGAACACGGGGGAGAGGTAGGTGACGAACGAGGCGTTGGTGGCCCCGGCCACCCTGATCAGCCGGTTGGCGAGGACGAACGCGATGCCCGTGCCGAGCGCCCCGAGGGCCGCGATCGAGGCCACCACCTCACCGGACAGCGCCGGCAGGTCCGGGACACCGCGGGTCACCAGCGGCGCGGCGACGGCCATCACCGCCGTGGCCAGGAGCAGCTGCACCGACGCGGCGACGGTCACGCTCTCCGGGCGCGGGGAGACGAAGCGCCGGGTGTAGGGGATGTTGACGCCGTAGCAGGTCACCGCCCCCAGGCACAGGAGCTGGCCGGCGAGGTCGGCGCCGCCGTTCCCGCGCCAGGCACCGAGGATGACCAGGGCCCCCACGCAGCCCAGCGCCAGCCCGGCCGCGCGCCGGGCGTCGAAGCGCTCCGTGCGGAAGACCAGGACGGCCATGGGCAGCACGAACAGGGGTGTCGCGGAGTTCCAGATGCCGGCCAGCAGGGAGGGGATCCGCTGCTCGGCGAAGCCGAAGAGGGTGAACGGGACCGAGATCCCCACGACCGCGGGCACCAGGTTGCACAGCCACGCCTGCGGGTCGGAGGGGAGACGCTGCCGGGTGACCAGGAGCAGCAGGGCGAGCGCGACCGCGCCGAAGGAGACCCGGCCCAGCGTCACGTACAGCGGGTGCAGCTCCCCGATGCCGACCTTGATGAACAGGAAGCTGCTGCCCCAGATGGCGGAGAGCACCAGGAGCCACGGCAGCCAGGTCCCGAGCGGGGCCGCCGCCTCACCGGTCACCGCCCCCTGCCGGCGGGAGGTGCTGCGTGTCACGGTGCACCACCCTGACACGGACCGGGGACAGGACGCTCGCCGATTACCGGGGAAGGGTCACCAGCTTCTTGCCGTACGGCGGGCGGAAGGTGATCTCCCCGTCGTAGCCGGTCGCCCGGATGGCGGCGTCGGTGCGTTCGATCTCCTCGGCGACCGTACCGCTCCCGACGAGGACCATCCGGCGGTGCGTCGCGGTGTGGTTGCCGACCTCGTGACCGGCCTCGACGATCGCGCGGCCCAGCTCCGGCCGCTCCTCCAGCTCGGTCCCGGTCAGGTAGAAGGTGGCGGGCACGTCGAGGTCCTCGAGCATCTGCAGGACCCGAGGGGTGACCTCGGTGGGGTCGTCGTCGAGGGTCAGCGCGACCACCTTCTCGTCGGTCTCGACGCGGTCGACCAGCGTGCCGAAGAGCTGGAAGCCCCGGGCGTTCATCAGCTGGAGGCCGCCGACGGCGGCGACCACCAGCACGAGGACGACGGTGGACTCGACGAGGAGGCCCCGGCGACAACGGGGTGGCACCGGGTCATCCTGCCTGGGCGGGACGCCCACCCGCCGGGACCCGCCTGACCGCAGCGTGTCCGACGAGTAGGTTGACCGGCATGGCGAAGGGCGAGGTCCTGCGGGTGCCGGGTCCCGACGGTGAGCGGGAGGTGCGCCTGAGCAGCGCCGACCGGGTGATGTGGCCGGCCACCGAGGCCGGCCCCGCGGTCACCAAGGGCGACCTGGCGGCATACGTCATGGCGGTGGGTCCGGCGCTGGTGCGGGTGCTCGCGGACCGCCCGGTGACCCTCCAGCGGTTCCCCGGCGGCATCGAGGGCGAGGAGTTCTACGCCAAGAACCCGCCCAAGGGCAAGCCCGACTGGGTGCGCACCACGATGTGCACCTACCCGTCCGGGCGCCGCCACCTGCAGCTGGTCGTCGACGAGGTCGCGGCCGCGGTGTGGGCGGTGCAGATGAACACCATCACCTTCCACCCCTGGCCGGTGCGTACCGCCGACAACGACAACCCCGACGAGCTGCGCATCGACCTGGACCCGCAGCCGGGGCGGGGCTTCGCCGACGCGGTGGAGGCCGCGCTGGGGCTGCGGGAGCTGCTGCAGGAGCTGGGCCTGGTGCCCTACGTCAAGACCTCCGGCAACCGCGGGGTGCACGTGTTCGCCCGGATCGCTCCCGAGCGGGAGTTCCTCGACGTCCGGCACGGGGTGATCGGGATCGCCCGGGAGCTGGAGCGCCGTATGCCGGAGCTCGTCACCACCGCGTGGTGGAAGGAGGAGCGCGGCGAGAAGGTCTTCGTCGACTTCAACCAGGCCTGTCGGGACCGCACCATCGCCTCGGCCTGGAGCCCCCGGCCGATCCCGGGTGCGCCGGTCTCGACACCGGTCACCTGGCAGGAGCTGCCGGAGGTGGACCCGCGGTCCTTCACCGTGCACACCGTGCCGCAGCGGCTGGCCGACCAGGGTGACCCGTGGGAGGACATGGACGAGCACGCCGGCTCCCTCGACGGTGCGATGGCCCTGTGGGAGGCCGATCTCGAGCGCGGGCTGGGGGAGATGCCGTTCCCGCCGGACTACCCGAAGATGCCGGGCGAGCCGCGGCGGGTGCAGCCCAGCAAGCGACGTGACGACCTGCCCGACCCGGCCGACCGACCCGGGTACAAGCCGCGGCCGCGCTGGATCGACCTGCACCCCGAGGAGGCCGAGGGCTAGCCCGGCCCGCGCCGGCCGGGGCGGTTACAGGTCGCGGAACAGCGGCGCCTCGTCCGGCGGGTGCTCCGGGTCGTAGTCGTCCGGGTCCTGGGCCGCCGGTCCGTCGGTCACCTGCGGGTGGTTGCGCAGGAAGATGATGCTCGCGGCCAGGCCACCCCAGAGGATGAGGATGGCCACCAGGAACATGAGGATCGCGCCGACGCTCATCGCCGCACCTCCCCTCGGGTCAGGTCGACGTCTTCCAGGGGCGGCCAGGGGTGGTAGCCGTCCTTGTCGAGGTGGGCCCTCCACGGCATCCGGGTGAGGATCAGCGAGGCGACGACGACGAACGCGATGCAGCCCCAGCCGAAGGTCAGCAGGTACCACGTCGGCAGATCCTCGTAGCCGTCCCGGGCCAGGGTCACCACCCGCTGGACCAGCATGACGGTGAGGAAGATCGGCGCGACCAGGCCGACGAGGAAGGTCCAGATCCGGCCGATCTTGAAGGTCGAGACCGCGTTGAGGTGGAACCGCAGCTCCTCGCCCTTGCGCAGCACCCAGATGAGGATGGTGGACATCGCGATCGCGGAGAACACGACGCCGATGTTGTTGGCCCACTGGTCGACGGTGTCGAGGGCGAGCAGGCCGCTGGTGGTGGAGAACAGCCCGATCGAGATGAGGCCGCAGACCAGCGTGACGCCGACCGCGGCCTCGCGCCGGCCGACCCCGAACTTGTCCTGCACCGCGCCGGAGACGCCCTGCAGGATCGAGATGATCGAGGTGTAGCCGGCCATGACCAGCGAGGCGAAGAAGACGACGCCGAACAGGTTGCCGCCGGGCATCTCCGAGATCGTCGCCGGGAAGGTGACGAAGGACATGATGGGCCCGGTGAGGCCCTCGAGCTCGTCGATGACGATGCCCTGCCGGAAGGCCAGGAAGCCCAGCGTCGCGAACACCCCGATCCCGGCCAACAGCTCGAACGAGGAGTTGGCGAAGGCCACCACCAGCCCGGAGCTGGTCATGTTGGCCTTGCGCTTCTGGTAGCTCGAGTAGGTGACCATGATCCCGAACGCGATCGACAGCGAGAAGAAGATCTGCGCGTAGGCCGCGATCCAGACGTTGAGGTCGAGCAGGGCTCCCCAGTTGGGCGTGAACAGCGCGTTCAGACCGTCGGTCGCCCCGGGCAGCGTGATCGCCCGGATGACCAGGCCGAGGAAGGCGATCACCAGCAGCGGCAGGAAGATGACGTTGACCCGCTGCACGCCGCGGGCGACGCCCAGGGCCAGGATGACCAGCAACGAGATCCAGACCAGGGCGAGCGGGACGGCCACGGCCGGGACGATGGTCGTGGAGATCCCGGGGTCGCCGACCTGCAGGTACTCACCCACGAAGAAGCCGGCCGGGTCGTCGCCCCAGGCAAGGGTGAAGGAGTAGTAGAAGTAGCTCGCGGCCCAGGCGATCACCGCGGCGTAGTACACCGCGATGACGAAGCTGAGCATGATCTGGAACCAGCCGAGGTTCTCCGCCCACCCCTTGATCCGGCGGTAGGCGAGCGGGGCGGTCCCGCGGAACCGGTGGCCCACGGCGTAGTCGAGGAACAGGATCGGGATCCCCGCGGTCAGCAGCGCACACAGGTAGGGGATGAGGAACGCGCCGCCGCCGTTCTCGTAGGCGACGCCGGGAAAGCGCCAGATGTTGCCGAGACCGACGGCCGAACCGATGGCGGCGAGGATGAACCCGCTCTGCCTGCTCCACTGCTCGCGTCCGTCGTGTCCCGTGTGCGCGGCCTTGCGTGCCATGGGGCCTCCTGGTGAAGTCGACCGGCGTGCCGCGTCTCAGTGAACCACTTGCGCCCCCCTGCGTCTCCCTGCGGGTCGGGGCGGTGGGGCAGGATGGTCGCCGTGCGCCTTCCCGTCATGCCCCCCGTCAAGCCGATGCTGGCCAAGCCGGTCAAGGGCATCCCGCCCGGACAGCTCTACGAGCCCAAGTGGGACGGGTTCCGCTCGATCGTGTTCCGGGACGGCGACGAGGTGGAGATCGGCTCGCGCAACGAGCGCCCGATGACCCGCTACTTCCCGGAGCTGGTCGAGGCGATCCGCGCGAGCTTCCCGCCGCGGGCCGTCATCGACGGGGAGATCATCGTGGCCGACGTGGAGCGCAACCGGCTCGACTTCGAGGCCCTGCAGCAGCGGATCCACCCCGCCGAGTCCCGCATCCGGCTGCTCGCCGAGCAGACCCCCGCCAGCTTCGTCGCGTTCGACCTGCTCGCCCTGGACGACGAGAACCTCATGACCGAGCCGTTCGCCCGGCGGCGGGAGCTGCTGGAGCAGGCCCTCGCCGAGGCCTCGCCGCCGGTGCACGTCACCCCGGTGACCCGCGACGAGGAGGTGGCCCGGCGCTGGTTCGAGGAGTTCGAGGGGGCCGGCCTGGACGGGCTCATCGCCAAGGACCCCGAGCTGACCTACCAGCCGGACAAGCGGGTGATGGCCAAGATCAAGCACGAGCGGACCGCGGACTGCGTCGTGGCCGGGTACCGGGTGCACAAGACCGACGACAAGGCCATCGGCTCGCTCCTGCTCGGCCTGTACGACGACCGTGGCAACCTCGCGTCGGTGGGGGTCATCGGGTCGTTCCCGATGGCCCGTCGGCGCGAGCTCTACCAGGAGCTGCAGCCGCTGGTCACCTCGTTCGAGGGTCACCCCTGGGACTGGGCGGCGCACGAGGCGGGGGAGCGGACGCCCCGGAAGAACGAGTACAGCCGCTGGAACGCCGGCAAGGACCTGTCGTTCGTGCCGCTGCGCCCGGAGCGCGTGGTCGAGGTCCGGTACGACTACATGGAGGGCGAGCGGTTCCGTCATACGGCGCAGTTCGTCCGCTGGCGGCCGGACCGGGACCCGCGCAGCTGCACCTACGAGCAGCTCGAGGTGCCCGTCCGGTTCGACCTGGCCGACGTGCTGTCGGTCCGCTGACCAGCCGGAAGACACCCCGGGGCCCCTCGCCCTCGCTGTCACCGGTGCGTGCGAGCATGATGGCGTGAACGTGGTGGAGCGAGGCCTGCGGAGGGCCTCGAGCCTGGTCGGGCCGCGCACCGGCGCGGCCCTCGCCGTGGGCGCGGTCGGCACGGCCGTGGCCAGTGCGCTGGCCTCGGTGGCCACCGCGACCTACTTCGCGCGTCGGGTGGTCACGGTTGAGGCCGACCAGAAGGACGACACCCACGTCCTCGAGGTCGGTGCCGACACGGTCACCCTGCGGGCCGAGCCGCACACGCTGTCGCCGGGGCGCTACGGGCTCTGGCACGACGGTGGCGAGGCCCACGTGCGGGTGGGGGAGGTGCTCGACACCGACCTGTCGCCGCGCCGGGCCGCCGACCGCACCGTGGTGCGGGAGCTGCTCGGCAGCGACTTCGGCGCGCCGCTCCAGCCGGGCACCGGCCGGTGGGACGCCTACTACTACGCCGGTGACCCCGGCAGCGCGCTGGGGCTGGACTACGACGACGTCTTCGTGACCTCCGACGTGGGCGAGCTGCCCACCTGGAAGGTCCCGCCCGCCGACGAGGCCAAGCGGCCCGGGGCGTGGGCGATCCTCGTCCACGGGCGGAGCGCCCGGAGGCAGGAGACGCTGCGGGCGGTCCCGGTGCTCCACGACCTGGGGTTCACCTGCCTCATCCCGATGTACCGCAACGACGCCGGCGCCCCGCCGAGCATCGACGGGCGGTACAACCTCGGCCTGTCGGAGTGGCGGGACATCGAGGCGGCGATCCGCTACGCCCTGGCCCACGGGGCGCAGGACATCGTGCTGTTCGGGTGGTCGATGGGTGGGGCCGTGGTGCTGCAGACCCTGGACCGGTCGGACACCCGCGACCACGTGAGCAAGGTGGTGCTCGACTGCCCGGTCATCGACTGGGGGGACGTGCTGCGTCACCACGCCGACCTCAACCGCATCCCGCGCTCGGCCGAGCTGCTGGCCCGCACCCTCATGGGCAAGAAGGCCACCCGGCACCTCGTCGGGGTCGCCGAGCCGATCGACATCGCGATCACCAACTGGGTCGCCCGGGCCCACGAGCTGCGGCACCCGATCCTGCTCATCCACTCCCGCACCGACGGCAAGGTCCCCTACGGCCCCTCCGAGGAGCTGGCGAAGGCCCGGCCGGACCTCGTCCAGCTCGACCTGTGGGACGGGCCGATGCACTGCCGGGAGTGGAACACCGACCCCGAGCGCTGGGAGGGACGGGTCCGGGAGTTCCTCGACGCCTGACCCACACCGACCGGGCGTCTCATTGGGACGTCCGGTGGTGAGTGGGGACGTCGCTACGGGGCGTCCGGTGGGTGGAGGCGGTAGCGGAGCATCAGGTCGTGGCCGAGTTCGAGCACGAGGAGGGGTTCGGCGGTGGCCAGGGGGGCGTCGCCGGCGGGACCCTCGAGGATCCGCGGGCCCCGGCCGCCGAGCAGCAGCGGCCGGACGGTCAGGCACAGCTCGTCGACGACCCCGGCGGCCACCCAGTGCGCCAGCAGCGTCGGGCCGCCCTCGGTGAGGACGTGGGGCAGGCCCCGTTCGTGCAGGGCGGCCAGGGCCCGCCGCGGGTCGACCTCCTCGTCGCCGCAGACCACGATCTCGTCGCCGGGTGCGAGGTCGTCGGCCAGCAGCTCGCGGCGAGCGGTCGGCATACGGCCGCTGGTGAGGACCACCAGGCGACCACGGCCCGCAGCGGGCTCCAGCAGGCGCTCCGGCAGGTCCCCGGTGGAGGTGACCACGGCCAGGACCGGGTGCTCCGGGAGGCCTGTCCTGCGCCGGTGCTCCCGGAACCGTTCCGGCCCGCGCAGGCGCCGGTAACCCTCGCTGCGCACCGTCCCGGCCCCGACGACCACCACCGAGGCCAGCGCCCGGAGGACGGAGAAGACCCGCTTGTCGGCCTCGGAGTTGATCGAGCCGGACCGTCCGTCGGCGCCGGTCGCCCGGCCGTCGAGGGTGGTCACCATGTTGGCGCGCGTCCAGGGAGTGGAGGGCGCGGCATACAGGGCCAGCAGGTCCTCGTCGGCCGGCGGGTGGGCGAACTGCATACCCCCATCGTCTCCTACCTGCGGCGACACCGGGACGCGCACGGGGGTCACGTGCCACGATGTGCCGATGGGCAAGGGCAAGGGCGGCAAGAAGAAGGCCAAGGCGGACGCGGAGCGCGGGAGCGGGACACCGTTCACCGACGCACTGCGGGCGCGCGACGGGTTCGTCCTCGCCGAGTGGGACACCCGGGGGACACCGGGATTCACGGGCGACAAGGCTGCCGGGCACAAGGCCCTGGCCGCCGCCGACGACGAGATCGACGAGCTGCAGGAGCAGCTCTACGCCATGGGGACAGCGGGCAGCAGGAAGCGGCTGCTCCTGGTCATCCAGGGGATGGACACCTCCGGCAAGGGCGGCATCATGCGCCACGTCGTGGGCTCGGTCGACCCGCAGGGCGTGGAGATCACCGCGTTCAAGAAGCCGACCGCGGAGGAGCTTGCCCACCCGTTCCTGTGGCGCATCCGCAAGGCCCTGCCCGGCCCGGGCAAGATCGGCGTCTTCGACAGGTCGCACTACGAGGACGTCCTCGTCGTCCGCGTGCACGACCTCGTCCCGCGCAGCCAGTGGAGCCGCCGCTACACGACGATCAACAACTTCGAGCAGGAGCTCGTCGAGGACGGCGTGACCGTCATCAAGGTCATGCTCCACATCTCCAAGGAGGAGCAGGGTTCCCGACTGCGGGAGCGCCTGGACCGACCGGACAAGTACTGGAAGTACAACCCCGGCGATGTCGACGAGCGGATGCACTGGGAGGCCTACCAGGAGGCCTACCAGGTGGCGCTCGACAAGACCTCCACCGACGTCGCGCCCTGGTATGTCGTGCCCGCGGACCGCAAGTGGTACGCGCGCCTCGCAGTGCAGCAGCTGTTGCTGGAGCACCTGCGGGCGATGGATCTCGGCTGGCCGGAGGCAGACTTCGACATCGAGGTCGAGAAGGAGCGTCTCGCGGCGAGCTGAGCCTCTGGGGAGCCTCCACATCCACAGCGGTGACGGCGTCACGCAACAGTCCACAGATGCTCTGATCAGGGGTTTCGGTGTCGGTGCCCGGGGCTAGTGTGGACGCATGTTCGAAGGGCGGGGTGGGTGCGAGGCGGGGCGCGGCACGGTCGCGACCGCTCCGGTGGGGCTTGCTCCCACCGCTCAGCCCGGTCCTGCCGACGCCCGGCCCGCGGTGCCGGGGCCGGTGTCGGGGGATGTCGACCTGCCGGTGTTGGCGGGTCGGTTGGGGCAGGCGTTGGCGGCGTTGGAGGCGGCGGTGGCCGGGATCGGGGAGGTGGCCGGGATCCAGGAGTGTGACCTGCCTGACCGGTTGGCCGAGCTGGCCGCGATCCGTCAGCACGTGGACCGGTTGGTGGTCGCCGTTGCCGGGGAGGGCATCGGCCGCGGGGTGCACAACACCTCGGAGATGTCGGCGACCGACTGGTTGGGCCGGCACCTGCCGCACCTGACCCGCCGGGAGCGGGTGGACCTGGCCCTGGTCGGGGACCACATGCACCGGGCCGGCCAGCAGACCCTGAAGGAGGCGCTGACCGGTGGGCACCTGAGGGTGGACCGGGCGGCGAAGGTGCTGCGGTGCACCCGGCAGGTCCGGCCGCTGCTGTCGGCGGAGGAGTTCGCGGTGTACTTCGACAACCTCACGGTGCTGGCCTGTGACCCCGGCACCACCGACGCCGAGCTGGCCCGGGTCTCGGAGACGATCCTGTCCACGGTGCTGCCGGAGGTGGTCTGCCGGGGCCGGGAGCAGGCGGTGCACGACCTGCGCGGGGTGAACGAGTCCTCCCTGGCCGACGGGTCGCTGACCCGGTTCATCATCACCGCCGACCCCGAAGGGACCGCCCTGCTCCGCGCCGTCCTCACCTCACCGTTGGCCGCGCCATCCCCGGACGCGACCGGGCCCGACCCGCGCACCGCCACCCAACGCCGCTACGACGCCCTCCTGACCGTCCTGGGCCGCGGTGTGACCTCCCCCGACGGGGTCCCCACCACCGGCAAGGCCCGGGTCATGGTCACCATCCCCCTCACCGTCCTGCAGGAGCAGACCGAGCAGGCCGGGCTCACCCTCACCGGCGACCTCCTACCCGCTGGGACGCTGCGCAAGCTGGCCTGCTCCGCCGAGCTGATCCCCGCGGTGCTGGGCACCGACTCCGAGATCCTCGACCTGGCCCGACCCATCCGGTACGCCTCCCCCGGGCAGCTCACCGCCCTGTACCACCGCGACAGGCACTGCACCTACCCCGGGTGCACCATCCCCGCCCAGTGGTGCGACGCCCACCACGTCATCTGGTACTCCCGCGGCGGCAAGACCTACTACCTCAACCTCGCCCTCCTCTGCGGGCGGCACCACACCCTGGTCCACCGACAAGACCTCACCGCCACCATCACCCCCACCGGTGTCACCTGGCACCTGAAATGACCCCGCCCCACACCCGGCCCACCCGGCCGGGCCACACGCATGCCCTGGCCTTCCAATGTGCGTCGTTGGCGTCGCCACGCCATAGGGACCAAGGTCCTTGCCACGGATCGGGACTCGGCGGCAAGGTACAACCGGCGGGCGGCCGACCTCCTGTCCCACCCTCGGGTGGAGACCCAATGCCGACGACGGCTCCAGGGGGCAGCCGCCCTCCACCACGTCCCGAGTTCTTACGAACTCTTTACCTGTGGACAACGGTCGTCTGGGGAACGAGCACGCAGACTGGCGTGACGACCGGGTCCGTGGGGGCGCTGCGGGCCGAGCCGACGCACCAGGAGGGACCCCGTGCGCACCACCGTGGCTGCGGCTGTCGCTGCGCTCGCACTAGGGCTGGCCGGCTGCTCGAACAGCGGGCAGCCCTCTCCCCCGCCCACTCCGGACCAGCCCACCACGACGAGTTCGCCTTCGGACACCTCACCCACGACCGAGGCTGCTCCGACGACGGAGGCACCATCTGAGACCACGTCAACGGGGCTCCCGCCCGAGGCGACCGAGGACTCGGAAGCCGGCGCCGAGGCCTTCGCCCTGCACTACATCAGTCTCGTGAATCAGCTCGGTCGGGAGCCACGCTCAGGCATCTTGGAGCCCTTGAGCGCAGACGGATGTAAGTCATGCGCCAATAGAGAAGAAGCAGTCCGCTACTCCGAAACTCACGATGAGCACATCGATGGAGAGACCTTCGAGGTCGTCGACTCCGTCGCGTTGCACAACCCCTCAACCAATCGCGCAGAGGTACGTGTGCAGGTGAAGCAGCCCGAGCTGAACGTGCGTAACCAAGGTGGGGACGTGGTGCGTACGGTCCCAGCCAGCGAAGGCACCCTCGTCTTTGACCTTGCTTGGGATCAAGCCTGGTTCATCCAGGAGATCACGGTGGACACGGCGGGATGATCGGGACGCTGGCAGCGATCCTCGTGATTGCCGCCCAAGCCGGCGGCGACCCCCCTTGCTACGGCATGGAGTGTGAAATCGGGGGTGGGGGTGCGGCCGTTGGGTACTCGGCAGAACAGGTGGCCGGATTGAAAGACATCTGGCCCGAGGGAAGCGACGAGGCGAACCCCATCACCTGGTACGAGTACGTGGGGGTCATCGACTGCCCAGGCAACTCGCCCGCGGACCCAGATGGGCGGCACTGCAGTTGGGCAACTGACTTCTGCGACGAGAACGTGCCGGACAGCAGCGGACCGTACTCGCGGATCTTTCGTCGCGAATCCAGTGCGGCCGGACCGTCGACTCCTTGGCTCCACATCGGCTTCACTTGCTACACGGACATGGTGCCGGCGCGCTCGGGTGAAGAGGCCGAGCTGACGATGGCGATGATCCTGGAGCAGTTCCACCGCACGGAGTTCGCCCGGCCCACGATGGATCTCCAGCCGCCGGATGGACGTGCGCTGGTGAACAAGCCCGTGTACTTCGAGCTGGTGTGGCCGGATGAGGGCTTCGAGCCAACCGAGATCGACACCACGACGATCATCGGGCACGAGGTGCGGATCCGGCCGACGCTGCAGGAGGCGAAGTACCACTTCGGTGACGGCACGTCATACGGACCGACGACCTCACTTGGCGGGCCTCACCCCGACGGGGACGTGACCAGGGAGTACGAGAGCACGGGCTCGCTGGAGCCCTACATCACCGTCGTCTACGGCGGCGAGGTCAGCGTGGACGGCGGTGCGTGGACCACCATCCCCGGCACCGTGACCATCGAGGGCCCGGCCACGCCGCTGGAAGTCCTCAGCAGCAGGAACCGCCTCTACAACGACTGAGCGCCGGGGCGCCCTACCCCCACGCGGCCGCTGCGCCATTGCGGCGGCCGCGCGGGAGGGATCAGGTGGGAGTCTCGGCGTTGTGGTGCAGCCGCAGGAACTCCAGGTGCCGCTCGTACTGGTCGATGACGTCGTCGATGAGCTGGGCTCGCGAGTAGCCCATGACGTCGTAGCCCTCGCCGCCGCGCGCCAGGTGCACCTCGAGGCGGGCGTAGACGTCCGTCTCGCGCGGGATCCAGCCGCCGTATGACGGGATGGGCGCCATCGTGCGCGTGATGCGGTAGGTGAACGGCTCGCCCTCGCCTACCTCGGCGGTCAGCTGCAGGCACGGCTGGTGGTCGTCCTCGGTCCAGCTGACGTTCGCCTCCACGCCCCGCTGGCGCAGCTCGGCCGCGACCTCCTCCAGGGCGGGCTTGGCGTCCTCGTGCATGAAGGCGTCGGCCCGCTCCGCGGTCGGGAACGTCATCACCCGGTTGATGCGGGTCTTCCACGCAGTGTGGGCGATGCCGTCGTGCGGACTGCGCCCGGACAGCAGGCCCGGGAGCACGCCCTTCCGGGCTGCGGCCAGCTCCGCCTCCACCTTGAGTGACTTGTAGAGCCCGATCATCACCAGGACGAGGACGAACGAGAACGGCAGGCCCATGACGACCGTTGCGTTCATCAGCGAGTAGATGCTGTCCACGCTGAGCATCGCGACGGTGAGGATGCCCACCGCGGCGGCCCAGAAGATCCGCAGCGCGCTGCTGCCGTCGGTGTGGACGTCAGGCAGCTTGCTGGAGAGGTTGGCCATGACGAGGGCACCCGAGTCGGCGGATGTCACGTAGAACAGCAGGCCGGTGAACGTCGCCAGCCCGGCGGTGAAGAAGAACCACGGGTACTGCTCCAGCAGCGTGTAGAAGCCGTGCTCCGGGACGTTCATCGCCAGCTCGCCGAACTCGGTGTTGCCGCTGCGGATCAGGTCGATCGCGGCGTTCCCGTAGATCGCGACCCACATGAGGATGTAGCTGAACGGGATCGTCAGGGTGCCGACGACGAACTGCCGGATGGTCCGACCGCGGGAGATGCGGGCCAGGAACAGGCCGACGAACGAGGCCCAGGCCACCCACCAGGCCCAGAAGAACAGGGTCCACGCGGCCAGCCACTCGGTGTTGTCCTCGTACGGGAACGTCTGGAGCATCATCTCCGGGAACAGCCGCACGAAGTCGCCGACGTTCAGCACCAGGGCGTTGAGCAGCTCGGACGTCTTGCCTGTGACCACGATCCAGACCGCCAGGCCCAGGGCGAGGATGACGTTGAGCTGGGACAGCCACTTGATGCCCCGCTCGACGCCGGACACGGCGGACAGGGTCGCCATCCCGACACCGAACGCCAGCAGCCCGATCTGGGTCGGCAGGCCCTCGGGGATGTTCAGCAGCCGGAACAACCCGAAGTTCAGCTGCACCACCGCGATACCCAGCGTCGTCGCAACGCCGAAGATCGTGCCCACGATCGCCGCGACGTCCACGGCGTCCCCGAGGGCGCCGTCGACCTTGCCCCGGAAGATGGGCCGGAGGGCGGAGCGGATCGCGAGCGGCAGGTTCATCCGGTAGGCGAAGTACCCCAGCGCCATACCCATGAGGGCGTACATGCCCCAGCCGCTGATGCCGTAGTGGAAGAGCGTCCAGGCGATCGCCTCCCGGGCGGCGTCCACCGTCTGCGCCTCGGTCGAGGGCGGGGCCATGTACTGCGCCACCGGCTCGGCCACCGCGAAGAACATCAGGTCGGTGCCGATGCCCGCCGCGAACAGCATGGACGCCCACGCCCAGGTGCTGAACTGCGGCGTCGAGTGCGACGGGCCGAGCCGGGTCCGGCCGTGCCGGGACAGCGCGATGTAGAGGACGAACACGAGGATCGACGTGGCGAGCAGGATGTAGAACCAGCCGAACCACGTCGAGGTCCACGTCACCGCCTCACCGAGGACGGTGTCGAAGCTGTCCTTGGCGAGCAGGGCCCACAGCGCGAACACGGCGATGGCGGTGCCCGCCGGCACGAGGACGCGGTAGTTGGCGACGGGCCGGCCCGCGGCCGGTTCGCCGGCACCGTCGCCGGCCGTCGGTGGGAGGGGTGGGGTGGACGAGGCCTTCGGCTCGGTCTCGGTCGACATCAGCGACTCCTGTCAGGGGTGGACGGTGCCCGGTAGGGCTGCGTTACGTGGATCCCCCTCCGGGTACAGCGGCATCCCCTCCCCGTGCCGGTAGTACGGCACGTCCAGCGGAGGCAACGGCGTGTTCCCGGCGATCAGGTCGGCCGCCTTCTCGGCGACCATCATCACCGGCGCGTAGATGTTCCCGTTGGTGACGAACGGGAACACCGACGCGTCGACGACGCGCAGGCCCTCGACCCCGTGGACCTTCATGGTGTTCGGGTCGACGACCGCCATGTCGTCGGTGCCCATCTTGGCGGTGCACGACGGGTGCAGCGCGGTCTCGGCGTCCTCGGCCACCCAGTCGAGGATCTCCTCGTCGGTCTCGACCCTCGGTCCGGGCGAGATCTCCCCCGCGTTGAACGGGTCGAACGCCGGCTGGTTGAGGATGTGCCGGGCGGCGCGGACCATCTCGATCCACTCGCGCCGGTCGTTCTCGGTCGACAGGTAGTTGAACTGCAGCGCGGGCTTCTCGAACGGGTTGCTCGAGCGGATCCTGATCCAGCCGCGCACGTCCGAGTACATCGGCCCGATGTGCACCTGGTAGCCGTGCCCGTCGGTGCCGGGCGCGTGCGCCGGCTTGGAGCCGTCGTAACGGATCGCGATGGGCAGGAAGTGGAACATCAGGTTCGGGTACCTGACCCGGTCGTTGCTCCGGATGAACCCACCTGCCTCGAAGTGGTTGGAGGCTCCCACGCCGGAGCGCAGGAACAGCCACTCGGCGCCGATCCGCAGCTTGTGCCGGTGCTTGAGCCACGGCGCGATCGACACCGGCTGCTTCGAGCCGTACTGGACGTAGACCTCGAGGTGGTCCTGCAGGTTCTGGCCCACGCCGGGCAGGTCGACCATCGGGTCGATGCCGAGCTTCTTCAGCTCGTCGGCGTTCCCGATCCCGGACAGCTGCAGCAGCTGCGGGGTGTTGATGGCTCCCCCGCAGAGGATGACCTCGCCGGCCTCGACGGAGTCCTTGAACCGCCCGGCCCGCACGTACTCCACCCCGGTGATCCGGTTGCCCTGCCGCCGCAGCCCGGTGACGTGCGCCAGGGTCTGCACGGTGAGGTTCTTCCGCTTCATCACCGGGTGCAGGTAGGCGCGCGCCGCACTCAGCCGGCGCCCCCGGTGGACGTTCCGGTCGAACTTGGCGAAACCCTCCTGCCGGTAACCGTTGACGTCGTCGGTCAGGGGGTAGCCGGCCTGCTGCACCGCCTCGAAGAACGCGCCGAACAGCGGGGTCCGCGCCGGCCCGCGCTCCACCACCAGCGGGCCGGACCCGCCGCGCCACGCGTCGGCACCGGGGGTGCCGTCCTCGAGGATGAGCGTCTCCATCCGCTTGAAGTACGGCAGGCAGTGCCGGTAGCCCCAGTTCTCCATCCCCGGCTCGGCCGCCCAGCGCTCGTAGTCCAGCGGGTTGCCGCGCTGGAAGATCATCCCGTTGATCGAGGACGACCCGCCGAGCACCTTGCCGCGGGCGTGGTAGACCCGCCGGCCCTTCATGTACGGCTCGGGCTCGGACTCGTACTGCCAGTCGTAGAACCTGCTCCCGATCGGGTACGGCAGGGCTGCGGGCATGTGCACGAACGGGTCGATGCGGAAGTCGCTGTGCCCGGCCTCGAGCACGAGCACGGTGGTCTCCGGGTCGGAGCTGAGCCGGTTCGCCAGGGCGCAGCCGGCCGAGCCGCCGCCGACGACGACGATGTCGTAGCGCTTCACTGCCCACCTCCGGGTCGGGAGCCGAACCAGCCCTGCGGCCTCGGCCGGATGTTGTGCCAGATGTGCTTGGTCTCGCGGTACTCGTCCAGGCCCGCCAGGCCCAGCTCCCGGCCGATGCCGCTCTGCTTGTAGCCGCCCCACTCCGCCTGCGGCACGTACGGGTGGTAGTCGTTGATCCAGATCGTCCCGTGGCGCAGCCGCGCCGCGACCCGCTCCGCGCGGCCGGCGTCGTCGGTCCACACCGCACCGGCCAGCCCGTATGACGTGTCGTTGGCCAGGGCGACCGCCGCGTCCTCCGCCGCGTCCCGGTCCGCACCGGAGAAGGTCTCCACGGTCAGCACCGGGCCGAACGACTCCTCCTGGACGCACCGCATCTTGGTGTTGCAGTCGTCGAGCACGGTGGGCAGGTAGTAGTAGCCCTTCTCGTACTCCTCCCCCTCCGGCCGCCTGCCGCCCACGCGGAGGCGGGCACCCTCCTCCAGGGCCGTCGCGACATACGCCTCGACCTTCTGCCGGTGCTGCTCGCTGATGAGCGGGCCGGTCTCGGCGTCGGGGTCGTCGATGCCGCCGAGCCGGATCCGCCCGGCCCGCTCGACGAGCTCGTCGACGAACGCGTCGTGGATCGACTCCTCGATGATCAGCCGCGCCCCGGCCGAGCAGACCTGCCCGGAGTCGAGGAACACCGCGGTCAGCGCCATGTCGAGCGCCGCCTCGAGGTTGGCGTCGGCGAAGACGACGTTGGGGTTCTTCCCGCCGAGCTCCAGCGCGACCTTCTTCACCGTCGTCGCGGCGGCCGCCATGATCCGCCTGCCGGTCTCGAGGCCGCCGGTGAACGAGACGAGGTCGACCTCCGGGGCCTCGGTCAGCGGGGCGCCGACCTCGGCGCCGGTGCCGAGCACGAGGTTGGCCACACCGTCGGGCAGGCCGACGTCCTGCAGCGCTCCCATGAGCCAGACCGCGGTCGACGGCGTCAGCTCGCTCGGCTTGAGGACGAAGGTGTTGCCGGCCGCCAGGCACGGCGCGACCTTCCACGAGGTCTGCAGCAGCGGGTAGTTCCACGGGGTGATGAGCGCGCAGACGCCGATCGGCTCGTGCACCACCCGGCTGACGACGTCGGGCATCCCCGGGTCGACGACCCGGCCGGCGTCGGCCGTCGCGAGCCCGGCGAAGTGCCGGAACACGGAGATGACGTCGTCCATGTCGATGCGCGCCTCGACCATCCGCTTGCCGGTGTCGAGCGCCTCGAGCCGGGCGACCTCCTCCTTCTCCGCCTCGAGCTTGTCGGCCAGCCGGTGCAGCAGTGCCGCCCGCTCCGGCGCCGGGGTCCCGGGCCACTCCCAGGAGTCGAACGCGCGCCGCGCCGCAGCCACCGCCTCGAGCGCGTCGGCAGCGGTGCCCTCGGACACGGTGGCGACGTGCTCGCCGTCCGCGGGGCAGCGGATCTCGCGGGTCCCCCCGTCCCGCGAGGCCCGCCAGGTGCCGTCGATGAACAACTGGCCCATGGGCGCTCCTCTACCGGGTGTGACCTGCCTCACGCGCAACCGTGTCGGAGCCGCGGGCTCACCGTCAAGGCTGCGTCGCCCGCGTGGAGTCTGTTCCGAGCGGCCTCTCGCTGCTAACGTCCCAGGTTGGGAGAGGGACTGGGTATGGCGCGCGACCCCGTGAACTTCCGTGACACGCTGTTCACCGCACTGACCTGCGGGGGCGTCCGGGCTCCGGCGGCGGCCTCGTGCTGCCCGGTGCGGCGACGTCCGGGAAGGGCCGTCCCGTGATCCAGGTCGTCTCGGTCCACTCGTTCCGCGGCGGGACCGGGAAGTCCAACCTGACCGCCAACCTCGCCGCGCAGCTGGCCGCGCGCGGCCGTGCCGTCGGCGTGGTCGACACCGACCTCGCCTCCCCCGGCATCCACGTGCTCTTCGGTCTGGACGGCGCCCGCATCGAGGGCTCGCTCAACGACTACCTCTTCGGCCGGCGCGAGCTCGCCGACGTCGCGGTGCCGGTCTCCCGGGACGGCACGGCCGGGAGCATCCACCTCATCCCGGCCAGCGTCCGCGCCGGGGAGATCACCCGGATCCTCCGGGAGGGGTATGACGCGCAGCGGCTGGTCCGCGGGCTGCGGGACGTCGTCGACGCCCTCGGGCTCGACCTGCTGCTCATCGACACGCACCCCGGCCTGGGCGAGGAGACCCTGCTCAGCCTGGCGATCAGCGACACCGTCGTCACCGTGCTCCGGCCCGACCAGCAGGACTACGAGGGCACCGCGGTGCTCCAGGAGGTCGCGGCCGGCCTCGGCGTGCGGCGGCAGGGGCTGGTGGTCAACAAGGTCCCGCCCACCCTCGAGCCGGACGAGGTCCGCGAGCGGGTGCGGGCGGCATACGGGTCCCCCGTCGTCGGGGTGGTCCGGCACGACGACGACTTCATGGCCCTGGCCAGCGCCGGGGTGTTCAGCCTGCACCACCCGGACCACCCGGTCACCGCGTCGATCGGCGAGGTCGCGGCCTGGCTGACCGAGGGGACGGAGCCGTGAGCGAGGCCACGCCGCTGCGCCCCGAGGACGTGCTCGGCGGGCTCACCGGCCGCCGGGTCAGCACCGCCCTGTACGCCGTGGAGAGCCGGGCGGGCCTCCTCGCGCTGGCCGACCAGCACGCCGCGGCCCCCGCGATCTGCGAGGGCATGGTCGCGACCGCGGAGCGGGACTACCTGTCGGCGCTGCGCTCCGGCGACGAGCTCCCCGCGCCGCCACGGATCCAGCACCTGGAGCGGTCCGCCGAGGGCTGGGCGCACCTGGTGCCGGCCTCCCCCGCGCTGCGCGCCGGGCTGGCCCACGCGATCACCGACAAGTACCTGGCCCGCGCCAAGGACGTGCCGAGGCTGCGCGCCGCCGTGGGGTTCGACGACCCGGAGGTCGTCGAGGAGCACCGGCGCCGCTACGGCAGCCACCCCGACGACGGCTGGGCGCAGACCCTGCCCCTGCAGGAGCGGCTCCGGTGGCTCGGCACCCGGGTGGCGATGTGGCTGGAGACGCTGCCGCCGTTCTGGTCGGCGTTCGCGCTGACGCTGACCGAGACCGTCGGCGCCGGCATCCTCGCCCTGCCGATCGCGCTGGCCGGGGTCGGCCCGCTCCCCGGCGTGGTGCTCATCGTGGTCCTGGGCCTGGCCAACGTGCTCAGCGTCACCGCGGTCGCCGAGTCGGTGACCCGCACCGGGGCGGTGCGCTGGCGCGGTGCGTTCATCGGCGGTGTCGTCCGCGAGCACCTGGGCAGGCACGCGGCCGTCCTCACCGCGGTGGCCCTCGCGGCCTACGCGGTCGCCTCGCTCGTCGCGTACTACATCGGGCTGGCCACGATGGTCGCCAAGGCGACCGAGGTGCCCGCCGCGGTGTGGGTCGGGGCGCTGTTCGCCGTGACGCTGGGCTACGTCATCCGGGGCAAGATGGACGCGACGATCGTGTCGTCCCTGCTCATCGGGGCGCTCAACCTGCTCATCATCGCGATCGTCATCCTGCTGTCCGTCACCGCCCTGGTGCCGTCGCGGCTGGCCTACACCGACGTCGCGCTCCCGGGCACGGACGGCTTCGACCCCTCCATCCTCGGCCTGATCTTCGGCGTCATCCTCATGGCCTACTTCGGCCACACCTCGGTCGCGTCCAGCGCCCGCGAGATCCTGCGCCGTGACCCCGGCGGCCGCTCGCTCGTCACCGGCACCGCCGCCGCGATGCTCGTCGCCATCGGCCTGTATGCCGTGTGGACGGTGGCCGTCATCGGCGCCGTCGACCGGGCCAGGCTGGAGGGTGAGCGCGGCACCGCCCTCGCTCCGCTGTCGGAGGTCGTCGGGCCGGTCGTGCTGGTGCTCGGCACGGTGTTCGCCGTCACCGCGATGGGCATGGCCGCGGTGCACTCCTCGTTCGGGCTCTTCTACCAGACGGCCGAGCTGCTGCGGGCCATCGGGCGCGTCCCCCGGCTGTTCGCGCTGGTCCCGCTCCTCGCCGTGTTCCTGCTGGTCGAGTTCCTCGTCCTCACCGACCGGGCGTCGTTCACCGCGTCCCTGGCGCTGGTCGGCACCGTCGCGGTGCCCGTCGTCGCCGGGGTGATCCCGGTCATCCTGCTGGCCTCGGCGCGGCGCCGCGGCGACTACGTGCCCGGTGGGCGGCTCCGCGGGGCCGGGGCCCCCGTGCTCGTCCTCGTCTGGCTGCTGTTCGTCGGCGCCATCGCCGCGCACGGGCTGGTGATCTGGACCGGCCTGGTCGAACGGGTCATCGCCGGCCTGGCCGTCGTGGTCATCGTCGCGGTGACCATCGGCATCCTGCGCTCGGACGCGCTGCGGCCGCTGACCTGCCTGGAGCTGCGCCGGGACCGTGACCTGCAGCTCGACACCGTGCAGCTGACCACCGCCGGCAGCCCCGGCCGGACCGAGGTGAGCAGCCGGGGTGCCCACGGTCCGAGCACCCAGGAGGTGGACGGGTCGGTCCGGCTGCCCGAGCTCACCACCGAGGTGTCCCTCGAGGTGCCCACCGCCCCGGCGGGGGAGCTGCGGGTGTGGGCCCACGAGGTCGACCCGTTCGGCACCTCCCAGCCGCTGGACGTCCCCGTGACCGTCGACGGGCGCCCCCTCGAGCTCGGGGAGGACCCGGTCCGGGTGGCGCTCCCCCGCGACCGCGACGCCGTGCCGGTGACCCTCGGGCTGCGGGACGCCCCACGCAGCGGGAGCCGCCCGTGACCGCCCGCGTCCTCGTCGTCGACGACAACCCGCTGGACCGGCGGATCACCTGCCAGGCGGTCTCGCGCCTGGGCCACCACGCCGACCCGGCCGAGGACGGCGACGCGGCGCTGCGCATCCTGGCCGGCGACCCGGCATACGACGTCATCCTGCTGGACCTGGTCATGCCCGGCACCGACGGCTTCGCGGTGCTCGAGCAGATCAAGGCCGACGACCGGGTGCGGCACGTGCCGGTCATCGTCATCTCCGTCGCCGACGCGATGGACGACGTCGTGCACTCCATCGAGCTGGGCGCCACCGACCACCTCACCAAGCCGCTGCAGGCGCCGCTGCTCGAGGCCCGCCTCACCGCCTCGCTGGCCAGCAAGCGGCTGCGCGACGTCGAGCTGGACCACCTCGCCCAGGTCGAGCGGGTCATCTCCGCCGCCGTCACCCTGCAGCACGGTGGGCACGACCTGTCCGTCCTCGACCCGGTCGCCGAGCGCACCGACGACCTCGGCACGCTGGCCCGGGTCTTCCGGCGCATGGCCGGCGAGATCCGCGCCCGCGAGGAGGCGCTGCGCCAGCAGGTGGACCGGCTGCGGATCGAGATCGACCGCACCCGCACCGCGAGCCGGGTCGCCGAGGTGACCGACACCGAGCACTTCCGGACGCTGGCCGACCAGGCCGCCGGGCTGCGCCGGATCATCAGCGAGGGGGGACGCCGTGACGGATAGCAGGGCTGCCGTACCGGGCAACGAGGGCACCTTCGGCGACAGCGTCCGCAGCGACCTGCTCGCCGCGATGGCCGCGGCCGGCGTGCTGTGGGGCGGGCTGTACCTCCTCGCCGGCACGCCGTATGCCGCGGCCTGGCCGTGGGGCTACTCGCTGCTCTCGCTCGCCAACTGGTGGCTCTACCGCTACCGCGGTGTGAAGCGGGCCCTGGACGCCCAGCTGGTCATCAGCCTGGTCATCCCGGTCGGGCTCACCCTGCACCTGGGCGGGTTCGAGGCCTCCGGCGGGGTCGCGCTGTGGGCGCTGCTGCCGTCCATGGCGGCGCTGCTGGTCTACCCCCTGCGGACGGCGGCGTTCTGGTTCGTCGCCTACATCGTGCTGGTCGTCGTCTCGGTGTCCTCCCCCGGGTTCCTGCCGGCGCGGGAGGCGCTGCCCGACGGGTGGGTGACCGGGTTCTGGCTGGGCAACGTCGCCGGGGTCACCGCGGCGGCGTGGCTGGTCATCGCCCGCTACACGGTGCAGAACGCCCGCCTCGTCGCGACCGAGCGGGAGGCGCGGCTGCTCGCCGAGGACGCCACCCGCGCCAAGAGCGAGTTCCTGGCGAACATGAGCCACGAGCTGCGCACCCCGATGAACGCCGTCATCGGGATGAACGGCCTGCTCGCGACGACCGACCTCGACCCCGAGCAGCGGGAGTACGTCCAGGCGGTGCACAACAGCGCCGAGGTGCTGCTGGCCACGATCAACGACGTCCTGGACTTCTCCAAGATGGAGGCCGGCCGGTTCGAGATCGACCCGCGCACCACCGACCTGCGCGAGCTCATCGAGTCGACCCTCGACGTCATCGCGCCGCTGGCCTCGCAGAAGCACATCGACCTCGTCTACGACATCGAGGAGGACGTCCCGCTCTCCATCACCACCGACGGGCACCGGGTGCGGCAGATCCTCGTCAACCTGCTGACCAACGCGGTGAAGTTCACCGATCGGGGCGAGGTGTCCCTCGGGATCAGCACCGGCGCCCTCGAGGACGGGCAGGCCGCGGTGGTCTTCGAGGTGAAGGACACCGGGATCGGCATCCCGGAGAAGGCGCTGCCGACCCTGTTCGACTCCTTCCGGCAGGTCGACCCGTCGACGAGCCGGCGCTACGGCGGCACCGGCCTGGGCCTGGCGATCAGCAAGAACCTCGCCGAGCTGCTCGGCGGGGACATCTCGGTGCGCAGCACCCTCGGCGAGGGCTCCTGCTTCACGGTCCGGATCCCGGCCCGGGACGCGGTGCTCCCCGGTCCCGAGCTGCACTCCCCGCTCGAGGACCGGGTGATGATGGTCGTCCTCGACAACCCCACCGACCAGCGGCTGCTCGAGGGCTTCGGGCGCAGCTGGGGCATGGAGGTGCTCTGCGTCGAGTCGATGCGCGAGGCGCTCGAGACCGCCGAGAAGCAGCGCCGGATCGACGTCGTGCTCATCGACCACCAGCACATGCGCGGCGACGCGATGGGTTTGGCCCAGCGGCTGGCCGCGGGGCGGCGCACCCACGACGTCCCGCTCATCCTCATCTCCACGCTGGCGAACCGGGCCCTCATCGAGCCCACGCCGTTCTGCGACCTGCTGACCCGCCCGATCAAGCAGTCCTCGGTCCACGACCTCCTGATGACCCGGCTCGCCGGCCGGCCCGCCCGCCAGGTCGCCCACCAGCGGACCCCGACCCTGGACACGACGATGGGCGAGCGCCAGCCGATGAGGATCCTCGTCGCCGAGGACAACGCCACGAACCAGCGGCTGATGATGCGGCTGCTGGAGCGGCTCGGCTACGACGCCACCCTGGCCGCGGACGGTGTCGAGGTCATGGACGCGGTCAGCACCACCGACTACGACGTCATCCTCATGGACGTGCAGATGCCGCGGATGCACGGCCTCGAGGCGGCCCGGCGGATCCGCGCCCGCGGCGGCCACCAGCCGTGGATCATCGCCGTCACCGCCAACGCCACCCCCGACGACCACCAGGCCGCCATCGACGCGGGCATGCAGGGCTACGTCACCAAGCCCATCCGGGTCGAGGAGCTCATGGCCGCGCTGAGCACGGCCTACGAGTCCCTCCACGGGACGGGTGAGGAGCCCGCCACCACCGGTGAGGCGCCAACCGCCGCGCCGGCGCAGCAGGAGGCCCGCCCGACCCAGGACGGCCAACCGGCACAGGACGGCCAGCCGGCGCAGGACGGCTCCCCCGACCGGCCCTACGGCCAGCTCGACCGGGGCGCCCTCCGGCAGCTGGTCGAGCTCACCGGCGACGAGGCGTTCGTGGACACCGTGCTGTCGGAGTTCGCGACCGAGATGCCCCGGCTCGTCGAGGAGATCCGTGCCGCCGTCGGCCACGACGCCGAGGCGCTGCGCCGGCACGCGCACAGCCTGAAGTCGAGCGCCCGGAGCGTCGGCGCGCTCGACCTGTCCCACGTCGCCGCCCGCCTCGAGGACCGCGCCAAGGGTGGTCAGGTCACCGGCCTGGAGGACCTGCTGGAGGAGCTGGACCGGGCCACGGGAGCCACCCGGGAGGCCCTGGAGCGACGGGACCGCGAGGGGGCCGTATGACGCAGGAACCCCAGGAGCAGCCGGCGACGGTCCTCGTCGTCGACGACACCCTGGTCAACCGGGTGGCGCTGGCCAAGGGTGTGGAGAACCTCGGTCACCGGGTCGTCCAGGCCACCGACGGCGCCGAGGCGCTCGAGGTGCTCGGCCGGGAGCAGGTCGACATGGTCCTGCTCGACCTGCTGATGCCCGGCGTCGACGGCTTCGAGGTGCTGCGGCGGATGAACTCCGACCCCGAGCTGCGCGGCATCCCGGTGCTCGTCGTCTCCGCCCTGGAGGAGACCGAGGACGTCGCCCGGGCCATCGAGCTCGGCGCGATCGACTGCCTGCCCAAGCCGTTCGACCCGGTCCTGCTGCGGGTCCGGCTGCGGGTCGCGCTCGAGCAGGCCCGGCTGCGGAGGATGGAGCAGGAGTTCCTGCGCCAGGAGATCCACCTGCGCCAGCAGGAGAAGCTGGCCACCCTGGGCCGGCTCAGCGCCGGCCTCGGCCACGAGCTCAACAACCCCGCGGCCGCCGCGCTCAGCGCCTCCCGCCAGCTGCGCGACCGGCTCGCCGAGGTGGAGAAGGTGCTGCCCGACCTGCTCTCCCGCCCCTCCGGCCCCGCCGCGGTCGCCGCGGTCGACGAGCTGCTCGCGGCCGCCCTCGAGACCACCGGTCCGGGCGGCGACCCCGATCCGGACGTGGTGGACGCGGTCGAGCAGGTCCTCACCCGGCTGGGCGTCGCCGAGGCGTGGAACACCGCCCCCGAGCTCGCGGCATACGGGGTCACCGCGGACCTGCTGGAGCGGCACCTGGGCGACCTCGGCGACACCGCCGCCCCCGCCGCCGCGTGGCTGTACGCGCGGGTGCGGGTGCGCCGGCTGGTCGACCACATCACCCGCAGCGTGTCGCGGATCACCGACCTGACCCAGGCGCTGCGCGGCTACAGCAACCTCGACCGCGCGCCACAGCAGGCCGTCGACGTGCGGCAGGCGCTAGACGAGACCCTGACGATCCTGCGCCACAAGGTGCCGCCCGGGGTGCAGGTGGTGCGCGACTACGCCGAGGTGCCGGCGATCCAGGCCTACGGCGCCGAGCTCAACCAGGTGTGGACCAACCTCATCGCCAACGCCCTCGACGCCGTCGGCGCCGAGGGGCGGGTCGAGGTCCGGGTGCGCCCCTTCGAGGGGGGTGGCGTCGTCGTCGAGGTGGCCGACGACGGGCCGGGCATCCCCGAGGACATCCAGGGGACGATCTTCGACGCCTTCGTCACCACCAAGCCCCCCGGCCAGGGCACCGGCCTCGGCCTCAACATCGCCCACCAGATCGTCACCCGCAACCACGGCGGCCGCATCACCGTGGACTCCGTCCCCGGCAGGACGGTGTTCCGCGTCGAGCTGCCGCCCGTCTGCCGCCCACCGGAGGTCCTCTCGTCGTGACCAGCACCCGCCACGAAGAGCCGCAGCCCCCTGTCCTGCTCGTCGTCGACGACGACGAGCAGGTGCTCGACGCGGTGGCCAGCGACGTCCGCGGACGGTACGGCTCGTCATACCGGGTCGTGCCGGCGTCGTCCGGCGAGGCGGCGCTGCGGCAGGTGGAGCACCTGACCCGGCGCGGCCAGCAGCTGGCCCTCGTGCTCACCGACCAGCGCATGCCCGGGCTCAGCGGCACCGAGCTGCTGATCCGCGCCAAGGAGCTGCAGCCGGCCCTGAAGTCCGTGCTGCTCACCGCGTACGCCGACACCGGCGCCGCCATCCAGGCGATCAACGAGGTGTCGCTGGACCAGTACGTCATGAAGCCGTGGGACCCGCCGGAGGAGCACCTCTTCCCGGTCCTCGACGAGCTGCTCGAGGAGTGGCACGCCACCCGGCCGCGGCCCGAGGTGGGACTGCGGGCCATCGGCGACCGGTGGTCCGCGGGGTCGCACCGGCTGCGGGACTTCCTGGCGCGCAACCTGGTGCCGTTCCGGTGGATCGACGTCGACCACCCCGACGCCGCGCCGTTGCTCGCGTCCGTTGGCCGGTCGCGGCTGCCGGTGCTGATCCTCGAGGACGGGAAGGCGCTCGTCGACCCGACGCCGGCGCAGGTCAGCGAGGCGCTCGACCTGTCGCAGCGGCCCGAGGTGGACGTCTACGACCTCGTCGTCATCGGTGCCGGACCGGCCGGGCTGGCCGCGGCCGTCTACGGGGCGTCCGAGGGCCTCAGCACCGTGGTCGTCGAGGCCGAGGCGCCGGGCGGGCAGGCCGGGTCGAGCAGCCGGATCGAGAACTACCTGGGCTTTCCCGCCGGGGTGTCCGGGGCCGAGTTGTCCCGTCGTGCGCTGGCGCAGGCGCGGCGGTTCGGCGCGCACGTCGTCCACCCGCAGCGGGCGGTCGGGCTGCACGCCGAGGACCCCTACCGGGTGGTGCGGCTCGAGGACGGCAGCCACCTGCACTCGGCGAGCGTGATCATCGCGACCGGGGTGCAGTACCGGCAGCTCGACGCTCCCGGCGTGGCCGAGCTGACCGGCCGGGGCGTCTACTACGGCGCGGCGTCCACCGAGGCCGCGTCGATGGCCGGCGGCCGGGTCGTCGTCGTGGGCGGCGCGAACTCCGCCGGGCAGGCGGCGCTCAACCTCGCCCGGTTCGCCGACGAGGTGGTCATCCTGCTCCGGGGCGCCGACATCCGGGCGCGCATGTCGAGCTACCTGTGCGACCGGATCGTCGACAGCGACAACATCGTCGTGCGCCACGGCTGCCAGGTGACCCGCGCGGTCGGCACCGACCGGCTCGAGCAGGTGCACCTCTCAAGCCCGCAGGGCGAGGAGAAGCTCGACGCACAGGGGATGTTCGTCTTCATCGGCGGCATGCCGCACACGGAATGGCTCGGGCAGGAGGTGGCCACCGACGACCACGGCTTCATCCTCACCGGCCCTCGTCTGAAGCCGGACCGCTGGGCCCTCGAGCGCGACCCGTTCCTCCTCGAGACCAGCCTGCCCGGCGTCTTCGCGGTCGGCGACGTCCGCGCGACCTCGGTCAAGCGGGTGGCCTCCGCCGTCGGCGACGGCTCGGTCGCGGTCCAGTTCGTCCACCAGGTCCTCGGCGGCGCCTGACCCCCCACCCCCCGACCGGACGCCCCGTCTCGGAAGACACCTCCCGCACACGTGCGCGGATCGGCATGCTCTTTCGCGGTGAACCGCATGCCGAAACGCTCACGTGCGCGCTGTCAGGAGGGCGAGCGTCGGGACCAGCCGTCCGGTCGGTGGTCGGGGGCGGCTCGGGTCATCCGGTCGCGCGGTCCCGGACCACGAGCCCCGAGGCGAGCAGGGCGACCGTCCAGGCGAGCGCCAGCGCTCCCCCGACCGTGCCCAGGCTGGCGAGGTGGTCCGGGTACGCCAGGGAGAAGGCACCCAGCGCCCCCGCCGCGACGGCCGGGAACACCGTGCCGACGCGCCAGCGCTCCCGGCCCGCCGCCTGCGCGAGGGCCACGACGGCGGTCGTCGTGGCGATCGCCAGGCCCAGACCCGCCTGCATCGGCAGGTGCAGGAGCCCCCAGGTGTTGTCGTCCGGCACCCGCGCGTATGACGCGCGCAGCACCACGACCGCGTACGCCACCGCGCCGACGAGCGCGACGCCGGCCAGCGCGGCGAGCAGCGGGTGCGTCTGCGCCACGGACACCCGCGGCAGGCTCAGGGACCGGCGCGCCAGGATGGCCGGGACCCAGGCGCTGAGCGCCAGGAACACCGCCGGCAGGACCTGCCCGAGGGCCGCGCCCGCCAGCCCGGCGACGAGCACGGCGGCGGCCGTCGCGAGCAGCTGTTGGAGCAGGACCACGCTGCGCACGCTGACCGCCCACACCAGCAGCGGCAGCATGACCAGCACCGTGTAGAGCAGACCCCATCCCGCCTCGACGAGGTAGTGCTCGTGGAAGCGCTCGTCCTGCAGCAGGACCGTGCCGAGGTCGACGATCCCGAAGAAGAGGACGCCCCAGAACAGGGCGGAGACGACGGCGATCCCCCGGGCCGCCCAGACGGCGCCGCGGGAGGCCGTCGGCGCGGAGGACGACGGGGCGATCTTGCTGGTCACGGGCGGATTTCTACCACCCCGGGGCGGAAGCGGGGTACTACCGTCGCGGCCTGTCAGGGTTTCTAGCGGACCACCCTGATGTTGAACTGCACCGTCCCCAGTGCGCCCGTCAGGCGCAGCCACAGCGGCAGGTACAGCTCCACGCCCCGGGCGGTCTCGATCCCACCCAGGTCGATGACGTCCCGGTGGCCGAACGACTCGAGCAGCCACATCACGACGGACTTGGCGTCCCTGTCGTCGCCGGAGACGAACACCGTCGTCGTGGCACCCAGCGCCGCCGGGTCGACCATGACCGAGGCGTTGACCGTGTTGAGCGTCTTGATGACCCGGGTCCGCGGAAACGCGTGCTGGATCCGCTCCGCGAGCGACTCGGCGTCGCTCGCCGCGAGCCGCGGCGGGAACCCGGCCGAGAAGTCGAGCGGGTTGCTCACGTCCATGAGCACCGCCCCGTCGAGCACGTCGGCGCCGATCGAGGTCAGGACCTCCAGCGAGACGGTCCCGGGCGTCGCGTTGACGACCAGGTCCGCACCGACCGGCGCCTCGGCATACGTGGCGACCTGCACGCCGGGATGCCCCCGGTGCCAGGCCGCGAAGCTGTCGGGTCCCTCCCGCGCCAGCGTGTCCCCCGGGTCACGGGTACCGATGACGACGAGATGGTCGAGGCCGACCAGGCGGCCGGCGAGGGCCCGGCCCACGGTGCCGGTTCCGAGGACGGCGATGCGCATGAGGGTGCCCCTCTCGGGACGTGCGGCCGGACGACGGGGTCCGCTGGGTCCACGCTAGACCTCGGTCGCCGCGTCAGGGGAGGCCGAGAAGTACACCCACCGCGACTGCCGCCGGTTGCCGTCGTCGGAGGTGGAGCCGCGGGTGATGAGGTCACCGGGCAGGAAAGCGGCCCTGGTGCCGCGGAGGAACGGGCCGAGGTCGCTGGCACCGTACGCACTCACGACCCGCCCACCCCCTGGTGCTGCGTGTAGAACGCCGCGGCCTCCGCGCGCCCACGAGCCCCCAGCTTGGCCAGGATGGCCGAGACGTGCACCGAGGCCGTCTTGTCCGAGATGAAGAGCTGCTCGCCGATCTGGCGGTTGGTCAGGCCCTGCGCCACGAGCTGCAGCACCTGCCGCTCGCGGGAGGTGAGGGCGTCGATGCCGACCAGGCCCCTCGCACCCGGCTGCCCGGAGACCAGCCCCGCCCGCCTGGCCAGGCCGGCGGCCCACGTCGCGACCGAGCCGGCCGCGTGCCGTGGGGCCTCGTCGCGGATCCCGGCGAGCAGCTCCGCCGCCTCGTCGCGCCGGTCGGCTGACAGCAGTGCCTCCGCCAGCCGGTATGACGTGTAGTGGCGGTAGCGGACCGGGACCCGTCCGTCCGCGGTCGCCTCGAGCGCGGCCTTCCACGGCCCGGGGTCGGTGTCTCCCTGCCCCCGGTGCAGCTCGGCGGTGCGGAGCGCCGCCAGGGCGGGACCGGGACCCTCCTCGTCCAGGCAGGCGGCCACGGCCTCGACCCACTCCTGGAGCGCGGCCGCCTCTGGCACCTCGAGGAGGGCGGCCTCGGCATACGCGCGGGAGAACCCGGGCAGCAGCGCGCGCGAGACGACCGGCTGGTCCCGGAGCACCTCCTCGTCGACCGCGAGCGCGACAGCGACGGCCTCGCCGACGAGCGCCCGCCGGGCGGAGGCGTCCGCGGCGACCTCCGCCAGGTTGAGGGCGGCCTCGAGGTCGTGCTCCGCCCAGCCGATGGCCTCCTCGGCGTCGTCCACCGTGACGCTGTCGATGAGGGAGCTCACCTCCCGGCGCAGCGCGGCGCCCTCGTCGGTTCGACCGTCCCAGCTGTCGGCGAGCGCCAGCAGCCGCGCGCAGTAGGAGTCGAAGGTCGGTGTCGTCGCCAGCAGCGCACGGCTGCGGCTCAGGGCATCCCTCGCCCGGCCCACCTCCCCGACGGCGAGCAGGGCCTCGCCGACGTTGGCGGCGATGAAGGACCCCATCCCCCGGTCCAGCCCGACTTCGGCGGTCGAAGCGATCCCCTGCTCCCCCACCCGCACCGCCTCGGCGTACTCGCCGAGCCGCACCAGGGTGTCCACCTGGATCAGGCAGATCTTGGCCCGGTCCGACGGGGAGATATCCAGGGTCAGGGCCTCGGCCAGGACCGCGAGGTTGTCGCGGAGCCGGGCGCTGGTGGACAAGGCGGTGGCCAGGTAGATCAGGGTCTGCGCGCGCACGCCGTCGTCCCCCGAGGCCTCGGCGAGGGAGAGCGCGCGGTGGAGAACGGCCTCGTCCGCGGGGTCCCCGGTTCCGACGCCCCCGTAGTACATGGCGCCCAGACACAGCGCGAGCAGGGGCACGGCCCGGGGGTCGGCGCTGTCCTCGAGCAGCGTGACGGCGCGCCCCAGCTGGTCGAGCGACTCGCTGACCCGGCCCTGGTTGGCCAGCGCGATCCCGGCGAGGCGGTGCAGGGTGGCCCGTTCCACCGGGTCCTCGGAGGGGCCGGCGACACCCGCGAGCGCGACCCGCAGGGCCCGCCCCATGTCGGCGGCGAGGATCCAGGAGTCGGCGACGGCGGCGGTCAGTCCGTGGACGCTGGTCCCCGCCCTGGTCGGGGCGTCCGGCACCTGCGGCCACAGGTCGAGCAGGCGCTCGCCCAGTCGCGCGGCGGCCGCTGGCGCGTACGTCGCCAGTCCCTGGTGGAGGCCGCGGACCGTGGCGTCGAAGGCCCGCGGGAGGTCCCGGGCCCCGAGCCAGTGCTCGGCAACGGTGCCGGTCAGCGCCACGTCCCCGGCGTCCACGCGTTCCTGGAGCGCCGAGGCGTAGCGCCGGTGCAGCTCGACCCGCTCGCTCGGCAGCAGCTGGTCGTGGACCGCCTCCTGCATGAGGGCGTGCCGGATCCGGTAGCCGTCGGCCCCGGCCACCAGCACGTTGCCGGCGACGGCCTCGCGCAGGCCGGTGGTCAGCTCGTCCAGGTCGCCCGGCCAGACCTGCTCCAGCACCTCGTGGGTGACCTCGACCCCACCCACCGCGATCGTCCCCACGACCTCGCGCGCGGTGTCGCCGAGCCGCTCGAACCGGGCGAGCACGAGGTCACGCAACGTGTCCGGCATCGACCCGTCGACGAGCTCGACCAGCTCCTCGACGAAGAACGGCACGCCCTCACTGCGGCCCACGACCGCCTCCAGCGCCTCCGGCGAGAGACCTCCGGTCAGGTGCTCCACCTGCTCGGCCACCCCGGCAGCGCCCAGGCGGGTCACCTCGAGCCCGACCACCGACCGGCTCCGTTCCAGCTCGGACAGCACCGCGCGCAACGGATGCCCGCGACCCACGTCGTCGGAGCGGTAGCTCGCGACGAGCAGCAGGTGGGTGCCGCGCAGCGTCACGGCGAGGGTCCGGAGCAGGGACAGGGTGGCCGTGTCGGCCCAGTGCAGGTCCTCGAGCACGAGCACGAGATGGTGGTCCCGGCTGAGGTTCTCCACGACGCGCTCGACAGCCTCGGCCACGTAGTCGGCGCCGGCGGGAGGCGGTGCGGCCGGGCCGTCCTGGAGCTCCGGCAGCAGCGTGCCCAGCGTGGCCACGACGGTGGGGCTCCCGGCCGCACCGCGCAGCGCCTCGGCCCCCACCCGGTGGCAGAGGTCGTGCAGCAGCCGGCGGACCGGCGAGAACGGCGCGCCGATCGGCCCCATGTCGACACACTGGCCCACGGCGACGACCACGGGCGGGCCCACCTTCGCCCCGCGGACCTCGGCCAGCAGCTCCTGGACGAGGCGGGTCTTGCCGATCCCGGCCTCACCGCGGACAACGACCGCCACCGGCTCGCCGAGCCGCGACCTGGCGAAGGCGGCGCGGAGCGCGGCCAGCTCGGCCTCCCGGCCGACCATGCGCGGGCTGACCGCGGAGGGCGACATGGGCTCATCCTGGCAGGTCCGGCCCCGGTGGGGGCAGGTTCCGGACCCGACACGGCGGCACTAACCCGCCGGCCGCTCCGGCTCGTCGGGGTCCGGCGCGTCGAGGAACGTCGTCACCGCGTCGAGGACCATCGCGGTGCGGGCCAGCCCGAAGAAGTGGGTCGTCCCGGGGAAGACCGCCAGCTGAGCGCGCGGCACGCCCTCGAAGTCGCCGTTGACGTCGCCGCCGAGGAGCCGGAGGAACTGCACCATGTGCTCCAGCCGGACCATGTCGCAGTCGCCCACCGTCAGCAGGACCGGCGCGGTGATCCCGCGGATGTCGTCGTCGCTCCAGCCCGGGAACCCCTCGTCGTACCGGGCCAGCTTGTCGAGCAGGTCCTGCAACCGGTCCGGGTGCGGCGACTTGGCCCGGTAGGCCTCGAGCATCGGGGTGCCCTCGAGCATGTCGACGGTCATCGCCGCGACCGCCTCGTCGTTCCCGCCACGGTCGCCGGAGGGGTGGTAGGAGACCGAGGAGATCACGGCCCGGCGGACCAGCTCCGGGCGGGTGATCGTCAGGTGGAGGGCCACCGCACCGCCGATGCTGAACCCAAACAGGTCGACCTTCTCCGCGCCCAGGTGCCGCAGCAGCCCCTCGACGTCGGAGGCCAGGTTGGCGGAGGTGAGCGGCCGGTCGATGTCGTTGGTGCGGCCGTGCCCCTGGAAGTCCAGGGCGATGACCTGACGGCCCGCGGCCAGCCCCGGCAGCAGCGGGCCGAACTGCTGGTCGATGTCGAACAGGCCGCCGTGGAGCAGCACGAGGGGCGTGCCTCCGCTGCCGTGCACCTCGTGGTAGACCTGCATCCCGTTGACCGGGGCGTATGCCGTGTGCGGGGCGACGGCGGCGCCGCTCGTCTCGGACATGCACAAGCTCCTTCTCGGTCGAGGTCGTGACTCAGGGGCGCAGGAACGCCAGGGCGTCGCCCAGGCTGCCGAACCCGCGCCGGCACAGGACATTCTGCGGGGCCGCGGGGTCACACCGCTCCAGCTGCCGGGCCAGCGCCTCGTCCAGCGAGGTCATGCTGTCCCGGGACAGCACCGAGCCCAGCGGCGCGGTCACCGCGGGGAACGTCGACTGGTGCACCACGACCACCCCGCGCGGCCGCACCCGGTCGATCTCGGCCGCCACGGCCTCGGCGACGGCCGCGGTCCCTTCGTCGGTGACCCAGAGCTGGTCGGCGGTGGTGAGCGCGGCGGCGCGCTGCAGCAGCGCCGGGGTGTCGGCCTGGGCGAACCCGGCACGCTGGTTGCCGACCGGCGGCACCACGATCTCCGGCTCGGGCAGGCTCAGCTGCCGGGTGTTGTGCTCCGGGACGGCGGTGTGCCACCGCGGCGCGAGGTCGACGACCGTGCCCAGCCCGGTGTTCTCGGTGTACCCGCCGTCGACGAGCTGCTGCCGCGGCAGCCGTCCCGCCGGCGACTCGCAGGCGTCGACCACCCCGGAGGGCGTGACGTAGGGGAACCGGGCGGTGAGCATGCCCGCCGTGGCGGCGGTGATCTCGCCCAGGCACCCCGGCCCGCCGTGCGTGCCGAGCAGGTCGACGGAGTTCGCGGCCGGGCGGTCCAGCTCGTTGCACTGCCCCGGTGTCCGCGAGACCACGGGCAGCGGCTCGCGCAGCAGGTCCAGTTGGCTGACGAACATGCGGCACCCGGTCGTCATCGAGGTCGAGGTGAGTACGAGGTGGCCGGTCGGGCGCCCGGGCGGCCGGCCGGCGTCGTCGGCCAGGAACGGCTGGTCGAAGCCCGCGGCCCGGTCCTGCCAGACCAGCTCCATCAGGCCGGCCCGGTCGACCCACCGCTGCCCGTCGGGGCCCGGGTCCGGCCCACCGTAGACGGGGAGCGGGACGCCCGCGCCGCCGTAGACGAGGTCGCGGATGACGAGGCCGACGACGCCGCTGCCCAGTGCGGCCGGACCGGCGATCCGCACCACCTCCTCGCGGGCGCCGCCGGGCTCGGCGAACCGCCCCGCGACCAGGCCCACGGCTCCGCCACTGGCCCCGCCGGACAGGAAGGTCGAGGCGGCCCCGCAGGCCCCCTCGCCCGTGGCCTGCACGCCCCACCCGCTGGTGTCCAGGCTGCGGCCGGAGACGAGGTCCAGGATCGAGGCGGTCCAGTATGCCGCCCGCACCCCGCCGCCCTCCGCCGCCAGCAGGAGCATGGGCCGCAGGGTGACCGTCCGGCCCGCCGCCTGCACCTCGACCCGGCAGGGGTCGGGTGAGGCGAGCCAGGCCGCCAGGGCGTCCTCGACGGAGGGGCGCGGCGTCATACCGCCCGCGGACACCGGGGTGCTGCGCACCCCGTGGATGCGGGCGTCGCCGCCGGAGGTGGAGGCGATGAGGAACGTGACGAGCAGCAGCGAGACCACCGGCACCGTGCTCAGGCGCAGCCCGGGCAGCCAGAACGCCGGCGGCGAGCCGCCGTACTGCAGCAGCGCGATCGCGGTGGCCACCATGCCGGTGAGACAGGTGACCGCCAGGACGAAGCAGGCGATGACACCGAGGTTCGCGGCCGCCCAGGCGGGCACGGACCCGACCACCAGCAGGCCGGCGATGCTCACCGCGTGGAGGACCGTGGCCCCGACCACCTGCCGGCGGCTGCTGCCGTGGCCCGGGCGCAGCGCGACGGCCCACCAGCCGCGCCAGCCGGGGCGCTCCTGGGCGGCGGCGCGGTCCAGCCAGCGGTAGACCCACTCGGTCCCCCACCACGCGCCGAGGGCGGCGACCACCCCGGTGGCCAGCGCCAGCCAGGCCACGACGTGACCCGGGTCCAGCACGACCACGGCGGTGAAGGAGCGGACCAGGCCCGCACCGCCGACGACGATGACGAGGGTGGCCATGACGTCGCCGACCAGCCAGATCGGGCCGAGGTGGTCCCTGGTGAGGACCCGTCCGTCCGGAGGCCGCACGTGCGCCGGCACCCACGCGAGGGCACGGACCAGGAGCCTGCGCACACCGCCGGGCAGCCACCGCCACGGCCAGGCACCGGGGTTGCGGAGCACCGCGCGGAGCGGTGCCGAGAGGAGGCCGACGAGCAGCGGTACGCCGGCGAAGATCGCCATCCGGGGCACGCTCAGCCCCGCGGTCCCGGTCGCCCAGGTCATCCCGAGCCCGAGGACGAGGATCACCCCCGTGGCGATGAACCAGAAGCCGACCAACGGCTCCGGCCGCGGGTGGTCCGGGCCCCAGCCCTCGACCCGCCACCACGTGTAGTCGGCGCCCATCCGGCCGGCGGCCAGGACGGACGCCGCGAGGATCGCGAGCGCCACGCCGGCGGCCAGGCCGTGGCCCAGGTCGCCCTGGACCCAGCGCCGCTGGATGTCCGGCAGCTGGTCGAGCATGTCCGGGCCGGGCACCACCGCCAGCACCACGAGCGGCAGGAGGGGCAGCACCGAGAACCGCTGGGTGTAGACGGCGCGGCCCCAGCGCCGCAGGACACGGCGCCAGGAGTCGTCGCCGAAGGCCAGCAGCCGGCGCAGGAGGACGAGGACGACGAGGACGAGGAAGAGCCACTTCAGGGCGCTGGCCGCGACCAGCCAGGGCGCGGTGGCCCCGGGCGCCAGCGGCCGGGCCACCGCCGCGAGGGCGTTCTCCACCAGGTCCGCGAGCGCGGCGAGGCCGGCCAGCCGCAGCGCGGGGCGGTGCCGGGTGGCGAGCACGCGGTACGCGAGCGCGTAGTACGTGACGATGAGCACCAGGTCCAGGGAAACGTAGGCCGTGAGCCAGCCGCCGACCGGGAACGGCACCTCGGGGCTCTGGTCGAGGGCGCGCAGGGCGGCCCACCCCTCGGTGTTCCGGTCGAGCAGGCGTGCGGCGCCCATGAGGGACTCGAACGACCACGACCGGGCCTCGAGGTCGAGCTGCTGCCCGGAGAGGCGGCTGATCTCGGTCAGCGCCACGAGCAGCAGCGCCCCGAGCGTGGCGAGGACCGCCCCGGTCCGGTCCACGCGTGGCCGGGTCGGGAGCACCCGCCCCGGCCGTCTGTCCCTGCCCCTGCTCGGTCATGGACGGTCTCCTGACGGTGGGATCCGCTCCACCCAGCGTGCCCGACGATGCCGTCGCCGCCAGGGAGGACACGTCGACGTCGTTCCTGGCTCGCCAGCGCTAGCGTGAGGCCATGGCGCGCTACACGGTGAACGAGACCGGCGTCGCCCGCGCCCGCGATCTCGTCGCCCAGCGGCAGTACGTGCTGGACAGCGACTGGGGCGAGGTGCAGCCGAGCGCGGCGGCGGAGAACGCCTACCTCGAGAGGCACTCCTGGGAGGAGTACGCCGCCTGGCACCTCGGCCTGACCGAGGGCGCCCGGGACCACACCAAGGCCCGCTACGCGTTCGTGTACGGCGACTTCCGCCGGGTGCACCGCTCCGGGCTGATCGCCTGCGTCTACCGGGCCGCCGAGTGGCGGCACAAGGCGGTCGAGCGCGTGGCGTACCAGCTGCTGCAGGAGCTGGACGAGCGCGCCGGCATCACCTGAGCCCCCGGACGCACGTGGTCCCGCGCCCCGCGGCCGCCGGCACGGTCTGGCGTGTCCGGACGGCCCCGGGAAGCGGGACCACGTGGTCGGTCGGGATCAGTCGGTGTAGTCCAGCGCCTCAAGCTCGTCGATGACCGACTCCTCCAGCACCACCGGGCCGCCCACCGCGCGCAGGTGCTCCGGCTCGAGCCGCTCCAGCGCGGTCACGGTGGCCTGCGGCAGCGCGTCGGCCCGGGCGAGCAGGACCGGTGCGCCGCGGTGACCGGCCAGCGCCGCCGAGGCGAGCGCGTCCGGCCACTGCTGCCCCGTGGCCACGTAGGCGTACTCCGTGCTCTCCAGATCCCGGGTCAGCAGGGCCGCGGTGACGTAGCGGTCCTGGCCGGCGACCCGCTCGACCGTGTCGGCGTAGGCGCCGAGCGCGGTGAGCACGGCGGGGCTCACCGCCACCTCACCGCCGGCGACGACGATGCGTGACGGGCTCAGCGCGGTCAGGGCCCCGGCGGTGGCGGCGGGGATCCCGTTGGACCGCACCAGCAGCACCGGCGCGCCCTCGGCGCCGGCCCGGGCGGCCGCGGCCAGCGCGTCGGCGTAGTCCTGCCCGGTCGCCACGTAGACGGTGTCGGCCTGACCGAACTCGCGCGCCAGCGCGGCAGCGGTGCGGTAGCGGTCCTTGCCGTGCACCCTGGTGACCGTGCCGTCGGTGAGGTCGGCCAGCGCGTCCTCCACGGCCTGGGAGACCGCGACCTCGCCACCCACGAGGACGACCCGCTCCGGCTGCAGCTGCTCCAGGGCGGACACGGTCGCCCGCGGCAGCGCACCCACCCGGGTCAGCAGGACGGGACCGTCCTGGTGCCCGGCGAGCGCCGCGGCGGTCAGGGCGTCCGGGTAGTCCAGGCCGGAGGCGACGTAGACGACCGGGACGCCCGCGTCATACGTGGCCAGGGCCGCTTTCGCGGCGGTGACATAGCGGTCCCCGCCGGCCAGCCGCTCGACCGAGACCGGGCCGGTGGCCGCGACCTCGAGGGTCACGGTGGCGGTGTCGGTCAGCTCGCCGTCGCTGACGGTGACCTCGGCGGTGAAGGTCCCCACGCCGTCCGGGCTGTAGGTGAAGTCCGGGCCGTCGCCGCTGATGGTGCCGGCGGCCGGCTGGGTGTGCGTGAAGGTGAGCTCGTCACCGTCGGGGTCGGAGGCCTCGACGGTGAACTGCACGTCGGTGCCGTCGTGCGTGGACACGGTGAGGTCCTCGACGACCGGGGGCGCGTTCACGGGCGGCTCGGGGTCGCCGTCACCGAGGTGGGCGACGAACACACCGCTGCCCCACTCCTCGGTGTTGTCGCCTGCCGGGTGCAGGCCGGCGGTGAAGGAGACGTCGCCGTGGTTGTTGATCCGCGGCGCGCCGCCGAAGACCGGGCTGGCGTCGTGCTGGCCCAGCTGGGCGGTGCCCAGGTCGGTCTCCACCTCGTCGCCCTTGCCGGCGACCTTGGTGATCTGGTCGCCGTCGGCGACGAAGACGGCCTGGCCGTCGGCGTCGCTGCCGCGGAAGACCACCGTGCCGTCGTTGTTGATGTCCGGCGCGAAGTAGTCGATGGCGACGATCCCGTCCTCGCCCTCCTCCGCCAGCTCCTCGACCACGGTGCCGTTGGTGCGGACGACGATCTTGTCGTCGTCGTCGACCTCGGTGACGACGGCGGCGACCCAGCCGTTGTCGCTGAAGCCGATGCTGTTGTCGATGGTGCGGTACGGCGAGGCGGGGTCGACGGTGTTGGTGGCGAGCACGCGCTCGGAGGTCCCGCCGGCCTCGAAGACGCGGATCTCGACGTCGCGGCTGATGTTGGAGCTCAGTCCCACCTTGGCCGCGATCTGACCGGCGTCGTTGTACCTCGGGGTGTAGAACCAGCCCCACGGGCTCGCCGGGTCGATCCCCGAGTCGGCGGCGAAGAGCGTCCCCTGGCCACCGACGACGGCCCCGTACGCGCGGCCACCGGTGGTGTTGGCCTGGAAGCCGACGTTGCCCTCCTCGTCGATGCCGGGGTTGGAGAAGCCGTTGGCGAAGATCGGCGCCGGGTTGAGGACCCGGGCCTCCCCCGTCGCCGCCTCGTAGAGGGCCAGCTTGCTGTCGATGTCCCCGTCGGAGACGGTGAACGCGATGTCGCCCGCCTCGTTGAGGGCGACGTCGTCGAGGAGCATCTGGTGCTCGGCCAGGCGGTGCACGATCGAGCCGGTGCCGTTGCCGCCGAACCAGAGGCCGGGGGTGTGCTCGAAGGGGTTGCCCTCCTTGCCCACCATCTGGACCCGGAAGGCGACCTGCCCGGCGTCGTTGAGGTCGGGGGTGATGCTGTTGAAGCTGGTGCCCGGGGGCACGTTCCAGCCCTCGTCGTTGACGAGGAGGTTGCTGCGGGCCTGCAGCTCGATGGTGTAGGTGGCCCCGTCCTCCTGGGCGGCCACCGGGGTGCAGGCCAGACCGGCGAGCACCGCGGCCGAGGCGAGCACGGCGACGGTGCGCCCGGCCGGAGGCCGGACGGCACCCTCGTGCGAGACGTTCATGAAGTTCCCCTTCGCGTGACCGGGACCCCTGCTGGTCCCTGCCGTGACGCTAGGAAGGGCTGTCATCACTGTCAATAGTGACAAGAGTCAAATCTTGGTCAAGAATCACCGGCATGGATGCCACCACCGACGTCGCCGACCTCGTCAGGCTCGGGATGACCCAGTACGAGGCCGCGGCCTACGTCGGCCTCCTGGGCCGTGAGCAGGCGACCCCGACCGAGGTCGCACGGGTCTCCGGACTGCCCCGGCAGCGCGCCTACGACGTGCTCGCGACCCTCGCCGAGCGCGGGCTGGTCACGCCGGTGCCGGGCAAGGGGGTCGCGTATGCCGCCCGCCCGCCCGCAGAGGTCCTGGACCGGCTGGTGGCGCTGCGCCGGGCCAGGCTGGAGCAGCAGCAGCAGCTCGCCGAGGACCTGGCGCGCCGTCTCGGCCCGCTCTACGACCGGGGCCGGGCCGAGGCCGGGCCGCTGGACTTCGTCGAGGTGATCCACGACGGCGCCCACGCGGGCCAGCGGATCGGCCAGCTGGTGACCGGCGCCCGCGAGGACGTGGTCGGCATGGTCCGCCCGCCCTACCAGGCACCGCCACGGCCGTCGGAGGCGCAGGTGAGCCGGACGGCCAAGCAGCAGCGGGTCCTCTACGAGCGATCCCTGCTCGAGCAGCCGCACCTCAACGAGCTGGTCCGGGCCTACGCCGCGCTCGGGGAAGAGGTGCGGATCACCTCCGAGCTGCCGATGAAGATGGCGGTCATCGACCGCACCACCGCGGCGCTGAGCCTGCCGGACCCGGTCGGCGACCCCCAGCGGGCCACGACCCTCATCGTCCACCACCCGATGCTGGCGGCCACGCTGCTGCTGGCGTTCGAGTCGCTCTGGGTGACGGCGACCCCTCTCGAGCAGGCGCTCGCGGAGCTCTCCGGCCCGGGCAGCTAGCCGGCGGCTCCCCCGCGCTCAGCCACCGGGCTCCTCGAGCGCCGGACGCGCGGTGACGCAGAGCAGCCCCTCCGGCCGGGTCACCTCGACGGTGAACCCGTGGCGGCCGAAGTTGTCGCGGAGGCGGCGCGTGACGCGCTCGGCCGCGCCCGCGTCGGGCAGCTCGTGGACGAGGTGGACCGCTCCCCCGTCGGCCAGCAGGTCGGCCAGCCGCTCGATCTCGGTGTCGGCCGGCCCGGTCCAGAACACGTTGACGTTGACCGCCAGCACGGCGTCGAACGGGTCACCACTCGGCCGGTACCCGGCCAGGTCGGACTCGATGAGGTCCAGGCGCGCCTCGGCCAGGTGCCGGGCGTTGCGGCGCTCCGCCCGGGCCACGGCGGTCCCGGACCTGTCGATGCCGGTGACATGGCCGTCGGGGACCCGACGGCACAGCAGGTCGAGGGACACCCCCGGCCCGAAGCCGACCTCGAGCACCCGGGCGTCGGGCGCCGGGTCCACGAGGGCCACGGCGACCCGGACGCGGAGCGGGATGTCGCGGGCCACGGCGGTCAGACGTGCAGCAGGCCGGCCCGCTCCACCAGCACGGCGACCTCGACCCGGTTGCGGCAGCCGAGCTTGGCCTGGGCACTCGACAGGTGGGTCTTGACGGTCGCCTCGCTGAGGAACAGCTCCCGGGCGATGTCCGCGTTGGACCGACCACGGGCCACCGCCACGACGACCTCACGCTCCCGGTCGGACAGCCGCGACAGCGCGTCGGCGGCCTCGCGCCGGGCGGCGGCCGCGGGGTCCGCGGCGACGTGGTCGAACAGGGCCCGGGCGCTGCGCGCGGAGATGGGTGACGCGCCGGCGGCGGCGTCCCGGACCGCGGCCAGGATCTCGCCCGGCCCCGCGGTCTTGAGGAGGAAGCCGGCCGCTCCCACCTCGACCGCCTGGAGCACCGCGGAGTCCTCCTCGAACGTCGTGAGCACCACCACGCGCGGCGGGTGCGGGAACCGGCGCAGCTCACGGGTCGCGGTGATCCCGTCGACCCGGCGCATGCGCACGTCCATGAGCACCACGTCGGGTCGGTGCGCCCGCACCGCGGCCGGCACCTCGTCGCCGTCGTGCACCGCCGAGACCACCTCGACGTCCTCGGCGCTGCTCAGGACCAGCTGCAGCCCGGCGCACACCCACGGGTCGTCGTCGACCAGCAGCACGCGGATGCGCCGGTCCCCGTCCGCACCTCCCGGCCCCGGCGCACCTCCCGGCCCCGGCCCGGTCCCGTGGGCACCGTTCTGGTCCATCTCCTGGTCCATCCCCTCGAGCTCTCCCTCTCTCGCTCCCATGGCCCGAACGTTAGGCCCCGGCACCGACAAGGCGGTCGCGGTCTGCCGCGGTCCCCGCACCGGTGTCCTCCCCGGTGGGCTCCGCCGGCCACGGCAACCAGACCGACACCCGGAACGCGCCCTGGTCGTCCACGCCGTGCCGGACCCGGCCACCCAGGACGGCGACCCGCTCGGACACACCGACCAGGCCCTGACCCGAGCCCGGGGAGCCGGCGCGCGCGCCGTCGGGCCGCAGCCGGTTGGCCGCCTCGATGTGCACCCCGCGCCCGGGGCCGCCCTGGACCGCGAGCCGCAGCGGGATGCCGGGCGCGTGCCGGCTCGCGTTGGTCAGCAGCTCCTGGACGATGCGGTAGACCGCGCGGGAGAGGGTCGGGTCGGCGCGCTCGGCGTCGCTGAGGTAGACCGTCGAGATCACCGGCGCACCCGCGGCCGCGGTCTCGTCGACCACGCGCGCCAGGTCGGCGAGCGACGGCTGCGGCGCGCGAGGACCGCCGGAGGCGGCCTCGTCCGCCCCCGGGTCCCGCAGCACCGCCAGCAGCGAGCGCAGGTCGGTCATCGCGTCCTGGGCGCACCGCCGCACCAGCGCGGCGCTCTCCCGCAGCCGGGCGTCGTCGCCCGCGGCCACCTCGAGCCCTCCGGCGTGGAGCGACAGCAGGGAGAGCCGGTGGCCGAGCGCGTCGTGCACCTCGCGGGCGATGCGCTCGCGCTCGGCCTGGCGGGCCAGCCGCTCGTCCAGCGCGCCGCGCGTCGCGCGCTCGCGCTGGGCGGTGCGACGCGAGTCCTCCGCGTCGCCCCGGGCACGGAGGTACAGACCGACGGCGACGGCCAGCCCCAGGGGCAGCGCCAGCAGGACGACCACCCCCGCGGGGGCGACGTCCGTCGGGGCCTGCGTCGCGGCGGACGGGGCCAGCAGCGTCCGCACCAGGGACGAGTCGGGCGTCGGTCCGCGCAGGTCGCGCCACGCCCACGCCGCCGAGGCCGCGACCACCGCCACCACCCCGGCCGCGGCCTGGCGACGGGTGCCCCGCCGCAGCACCGCGGGGAGGGCGAGCAGCCCGGCCACCGCGCCGACGGGCAGCAGCACGCCGGTCAGCCCGGCGCCGACGGCGACGGCTGCCGGGTGGCGGTCCCGCCACCAGAGGGCGACCGACACGGCCAGCGCCGCGGCGACCGCGAGGAGCACCCACGCGTCATACCGGGTCAGCAGGTCCGTCCGACCCGACTCCGCCCGCGCCAGCTCGGTGCCCGCGCAGGCCAGCGCGGCCAGGAACGCCGTCACCGACACCGCGGCGCCGCGGACGACCCACGCCACCCGCCGGACCACGGTGTCGCCCACCTCGGATCTCCCGGTCATGCCCGGACCGTATGACGCGGCACCGACACCCGGGATCCGCCGACCGGCTGCGGAGCAGCCGGACACGACCCTCCGATCGGCCAGCCGGTCCCGGCCGATCGGCCGATGTGCGGGAGGCCCGCGCCGGGGTTGCCTGGCGGACGACAGGAAGACCCGACGACCTGAGGAGGTCACCATGAGCCAGCAACCCACCGGTCAGGTCCCGTGGCAGGGACAGCCGCCCACCCAGGAGTGGACCGGCCAGCCGCCGGCGCCGCCGCTGCCGCAGCAGCCCCGCCGCCGCAGCTGGTTCGCCCGGCACAAGGTCCTCACCGGCCTGCTCGTCCTGGTGGGCGTCGTCGTCGCCGTCAAACTCGGCGGCGGGGACCCGGACGACCCGGCCCCCGTGACCCCGCCCACGACGGCGCAGGAGGGGAACCCTCCGCCGCAGGACGCCGCGCAGGAAGGCGGTGGGGACGGGGCCGCGCAGGATGCCGGGGCCGGCGACGCCGGGAAGGCGCAGGCCGACGGTGCGCCCGGCCTGGGCACACCGGTGCGCGACGGCAAGTTCGAGTTCGTCGTCACCGAGGTCGAGACGGGGCTGACCTCGATCGGCGAGGGGATCACGCGTGAGGAGCCGCAGGGTCAGTTCGTCCTCGTCCACCTCAGCGTGACCAACATCGGCGACGAGGCGCAGTCCTTCTTCGACGGCAACCAGAAGCTCGTCGACGACCGGGGCCGCACCCACGAGACCTCCAGCGCCGCCATGTGGCTGGAGGACAACGACCTCTGGGTCAACGACATCAACCCCGGAAACACCGTCGAGGGCGTCCTCCTCTTCGACATCCCCGAGGACGCGACGCCGGCTCAGCTGGAGCTGCACGACTCGGCGTTCTCCGGCGGGGTGACGGTGGACCTGCGGTGAGACCCCGGCCCGGCCCACGAGGGGAGGGCCGGGCCGGCACCGGCCGGTCGGGGGCGGGGGCCCGACCGGCCGTCAGGCCGCCTGCCGGCGGTAGGCCGCCACCGCCAGCGGGCCGAGGACCGCCAGGAACACCCCGGCCCAGACGAGGGTCAGGATGACCTCCTCGGTCACCGGTCCGCCGAACAGCAGCCCGCGGCTGGCCTCGATGGCGTGGCTCACCGGGTTGATCTCGGTCCACGTCTGCAGCCACCCGGGCATGGTCTCGACCGGGACGGCCATGCTCGTCCCGAAGACCAGCGGGAACGGCAGCATGAACCCGACCGTGGCGACGAGGTTCTCGTTGCGCAGCACCGCCGCGGCCAGCACGCTCAGCCAGCTCAGCGAGAAGGCGAACGCCACGGACAGCGCCACCGCCGCCAGGGCCGAGAGCGGGTCGGTCTGCACCCGGAACCCCAGCGCGTAGCCGAGGCCGAACAGCACCAGCACCGCCACGGCGTACCGGACCCCGTCGCCGAGGACCGAGCCGACGAGCGGGGCCGACCTGCCGATCGGCAGGCTGCGGAGCCGGTCGAACATGCTGTTCTTCATGTCCAGGACGATGCCCAGCCCCGTCGCGGTCTGACCCACCAGCACGGTCGTCAGCACGAGGATCCCGGGGAAGAGGTACTGCAGGTACTCCGTGGCCGAGCCGGCCACGGCCCCGCCGAACAGGTAGGTGAACACCAGCAGGAAGATCACCGGCAGCAGCACGGCGTCCAGCGCCGTCTCGGGGCTGCGGCGCGTCTTGCGCAGGCTCCGGCCGGCCAGCACCAGGCTGTGCCGGACGAGGGCGGTCGTCATACGGCCACCTCCTCCTCGCCCGGTCCCGGGTCCGCGACCCGGGTCAGGTGGTGGAACGCCTCGTCGAGGCTGGGCAGCCGCAGCGCCAGCTCGGCGACGTCCACCCCGGCCCCGCGCAGCCCCACGGCCACGTCGGCGACGTCGCCCTCGTCCCGGACCGCGGCGGTGACCTCGCCCCGGGCGGAACGGTCGACCGGACCGCCGGTGACGCGCTCGACGACCTGCGCCGCGCGCAGCAGCTCCGCCGGGTCCTTGGGCCGCACGACCACCGTCTGGTTGCCGACCAGCTGCTTGAGCCCGGCCGGGGTGTCGTGGGCGACGACCCGGCCGTGGTCGATGACGGTGATCTCGTCGGCGAGCCGGTCGGCCTCCTCGAGGTACTGGGTCGTCAGCAGCACGGTGACCCCCCGGCCGGTCAGCGACCGGATGGTGCGCCACAGCTCCTCCCGCCGGCCGGGGTCCAGCCCCGTCGTCGGCTCGTCGAGGAAGACGATGCTCGGGTCGCCCACCAGGCTCGCCGCGAGGTCCAGCCGTCGCCGCATGCCGCCGGAGTAGGTCGACACCAGCCGGTCGCCGGCGTCGGTCAGCCCGAACCGCTCCAGCAGGGACGACGCGCGCTCGGCGGCCCCTCCCCGGCCCAGGTCGAGCAGCCGGCCGAGGAGCCGGAGGTTCTCGGCACCGGTGAGGTTCTCGTCGACCGAGGCGTACTGCCCGGTGAGGCCGACGAGGCGGCGCACCCGGGGGGCGTCGCGGACCACGTCGAGCCCGGCGACGGTGGCCCGGCCCCCGTCCGGCCGCAGCAGCGTGGCGAGGATCCGGATCAGGGTGGTCTTGCCCGCGCCGTTGGGCCCGAGGACCCCGAGCACCGTGCCCGGGCGGGCCCGCAGGTCCACCCCGTCCAGCGCCAGGGTGCGTCCGAACCGCTTGGTGAGGCCCTCGGTCTCGAACGCGGTCGTCATACCGAGACCGCCACGGCCCGGGTGAACAACCCGTCCGGGTCCACCGCGGCCTTGACCCGGGCCAGGCGCTCCTGCGTCGCCGGCGGGTAGGCCGCGGCGCTGTCCTCGGGGGTCGCCGTCGAGATGAAGTTGACGTAGCTGCCGGTGCCCAGGTCGGCCACCTCGGCCCACCCCGTGATGTCGACGGGCCCCTCGACGTCGACCGGGACGAAGCGGGCCCCGAGGACCATGGCCGCGGCCGAGCGGTGCGCGAACGCGGTGGCATCCGTGGCCACCCGGGAGAAGGCACCGCCGAGCGCACGGACCGAGACCATCGCGCCGGACTCGTAGACCGCCGTGACCTTCCCGATCGCCTCCTCGTCGAGGGCCGGCAGGAACGTGTTGCTCATCACCGGTCGGACCCCCTGCGGACCCTCGCCGGGCTCGTGCACGGCCAGCACCTCGGCATACGGCCGCTCGGACACGTCGTTGCTCAGCACCGTGCCCAGGGCGACCAGCGCGTCGACCAGCGGCGCGGCCTGCTCGCGGGGGCCGGCGAAGCAGATGCCGAGCATCGCCATCGCCGGGCCCTGCATGGGCGGCATCAGCGTGAGGATCGTCGTCAGGCGCTCGTCGGCCCCCTCCTGCAGGGCCCACCAGGCGCCGAGCAACGACCGGGCGTCCTCGAGCGCCAGCACCACGGTGCCGAAGGTGACGACCGGCGCCTCCTGGGCGCGGAAGTCGAACCGGGTGACGACGCCGAAGCTGCCGCCGCCGCCGCGGATCGCCCAGAACAGCTCGGGGTCCTCCTCGGCGGAGACCTGGCGGACCTGCCCGTCGGCGGTGACGATCTCGGCGCCGACGAGGTTGTCGATCGCCAGCCCGTGCCTGCGGACCATCCACCCGATCCCGCCGCCGACGGTGAGACCGCCCACCCCGACGCTGGCCGTGTCGCCCGAGGTGAGCGCGAGGCCGTGCGGCTGCAGGTACCGCGCCACGTCGCCCCAGACGGCCCCGCCGCCGATGGACACCGTGCCCGTTGAGGTGTCGAGGTCGATCCGGTTGAGCTCGCGCAGGTCGAGCAGCAGACCGTCGCGGGCGATGCTGAGGCCGGCCAGGCTGTGGCCGCCGGACCGGATCGTCAGACCCGCGCCCTGCTCCCGTGCGGTGCGGACGGCCGCGGCCACCTCGGAGGCGGCACGCGGACGGACGACCAGGTCGGGGGTCCCCTGGCCCAGCATGCTCAGCGTCGACTCCTCGTAGGCCGGGTCGCCGGGGCGGAAGACCCCGCCCGGGACGGCGGCAGCGAGCGCCTCGTAGGACTGGTGCAGCGTCATGGTTCCTCCCAAGTGGTGTGCTGCAGTTGTCGACTACGACCCTCACGAAATCTCACCGGTCTGACATCGGCCCCGGGGCGACACCTCAGGGCGCACCGGACGCAGCAGGCGGGCGCGCGTCTTACGTCAGCGGGCGTATGCCGGGACGTACTCCCGCGGGAGGACGCGCCGGAGCGGGGTGGCTGGTTACCGTGGCGCTATGCGCACCGACCGGGGATGGAGGCGTTTCTACGCCATCGGCTGGAGCGTGTCGGCGATCATCGGCGCGGCCGCCGTGCATCAGTGGCACGGCCGGATGCGGGCGGTGGAGGAGAAGCTGGCGGAGGCCGAGCGGACCCGGGAGGCGATCGCCCAGCGGGTCGCCGCCGAGGAGCGGCTGCGGATCGCCCGCGAGCTGCACGACTCGCTCACCCACAGCATCTCGGTGGTCAAGGTGCAGGCCGGGGTGGCGGCGCACCTGGCGCGCAAGCGCGGCGAGGAGGTGCCCGAGGCGATCCAGGCGATCCAGCAGGCGGCCGGCGACGCGGCCCGGGAGCTGCGCGAGACCCTCGGCGTGCTCCGCGGTGACACCCGCACCACGAGCGACGGGCGCGGGCTCGCCGACCTGCCGCGCCTCGTCGACCAGGCCCGGGCGGCAGGCCTGTCGGCCGAGCTGCGGGTGACCGGACCACGCCGCCCGGTGCCCCGCGAGGTGGACACCGCGGCCTACCGGATCGTCCAGGAGGCGCTGACCAACGTCTCCCGGCACGCCGGGCCGGCGACCGCGCGGGTCAGCGTGACCTACCGGCACGACCAGGTGACCGTGCAGGTCGACGACGACGGCGTGGGTCCCCGGAGCCGGTCGAACGGCTCGGGGCTGGGCATCATCGGGATGCGCGAGCGGGCCACCGCGCTCGGCGGCCGGCTCGTGGCCCAGGGGCGTCCCGAGGGCGGCTTCACGGTGCGGGCCGACCTCCCGGTGGTCGTCGCGGAGGCGCCGTGATCCGCGTGGTCCTGGTCGACGACCAGCCGCTCATCCGCACCGGTCTGCGGGCGCTGCTGGACGCCGAGGACGACATCACCGTCGTCGCCGAGGCCGGCGACGGGCAGGAGGGGGTGCGCCTCGTCGAGGAGCACGGTCCGGACATCGTCCTCATGGACATCCAGATGCCCGTCATGGACGGCATCGCCGCCACCCGGGAGATCGCCTCCCGCCAGGCGTGCCTCGACACCAAGGTGGTCATCCTCACCAACTTCGGGCTGGAGGAGTACGTCTTCAACGCGCTGCGGGCCGGCGCCGCCGGGTTCCTGCTCAAGGACACCGACCCCGAGGAGCTCGTCCAGGGGCTGCGCGTCGTCGAGTCCGGCGACGCCCTCCTCTCCCCCGGCGTCACCCGCACCCTGATCAGCGAGTTCGTCTCGCGCCCCTCGCAGGAGGTCCGTGCCGCCGACGTCCGGCACCTGACCGCCCGGGAGCGGGAGGTCGTCACCCTCGTCGGGTACGGCCTGAGCAACGCCGAGATCGCCGAGCGCCTGGTCGTCAGCCCGACGACGGCCAAGACCCACGTGAGCCGCGCGATGGCCAAGGTCAACGCGCGCGACCGGGCCCAGCTCGTCGTGTTCGCCTACGAGAGCGGGCTGGTGCAGCCCCGGGACCCGCGCTCCTGAGCCGGGAGGCGGTGGCCGGAGCACGGAACGGCGGGCGGGATACGCCTACGAACCGCGGCCCAGCCCGCACATCCGTGCACCGCCGACCCTTCCGCCGCACCGCCCGCACAACGCGGCACAGGTTGGGGGATGAGGGCTTGAGGTTGGCGGTGCAGCGCCGCGGGCCGGGCCCCGGAAGCGGGTGTGAGGCGCGTGCGCGGATCAAGGCTTCGAGTTGTTGCTGCCATGGCAACCACAACTCGAAGCCTTGTGGGTCAGGTGGGGAAATGAGCCCGCGCCGGGTCGGTCGGGTTGGGGGGTGACCCCGCGCCGGGGTCGGTCAGGTGCGGGGACGGGCGGTGCGCAGCCTCGACCCCTCCGCCGCCGGTGCGCGCTCGGGTGGGGGTGAGCCGGGCCGGTGCGCGCTCGGGTGGGGGTGAGCCGGGGCCGGCGCGCTCAGGCGGAGCCGCGGACCACGAGCCGGGTGGTGAGCACCTCGGACTCCACGGCGCGGCCGTGCATCCGCTCGAGCAGCAGCGCCACCGCCCGGGAGGCCATCTCGGAGATCGGGTTGACGACCGTGGTCAGCGGCGGGCGGGCCAGCTGGGCCGCCTCGGCGTCGTCGAAGCCGACCACGGCCACGTCGTCCGGGATCTTCCGCCCCGAGGCGTGCAGCTCCCCCATCGCGGCGACCGCCATGAGGTCGGAGGCGGCGAACACGGCGTCGAGGTCGGGGCGCCGCTGCAGCAGCCGGCGCATCGCGGCCGCCCCACCGGCCGGGGTGAAGTCGCCGGGCTCGACGAGCGAGGCGTCCAGCCCCCCGACGCGCAGCGTCTCCCGCCAGCCGCGGAACCGGTCGCTGCCGGCGCTCATGTCCTGTGGGCCGGTGATCGTCGCGATCCGGGTGCGGCCCTGCTCGACGAGGTAGCGCGTGGCCAGCACGGCACCGGTGAAGTTGTCGACGTCGACGTAGGGCACCCGGGCCTGCGGCGCGTAGGGACGGCCCAGGAACACCGCGGGCAGCCGGGTCTCCTCGAGAACCCGCCACAGGTTGTCCTCCCTGTGGTGGGAGACGACGATCGCGCCGTCGGTGTGGCCGCCGCGCAGGTACCGCTCCATGCGGCCGTCGCCGTCCCCCGGGCGGCCCATGACCAGGACCACCTGGAGCGGGGTGTCCGCCAGCGCCCTGGTCACCCCGGCGAGCGTGCCGGAGAAGAACGGGTCGGAGAAGACCCGCTCGTCCGACTCCGGCACGACGACCGCGATCGAGTCGGCCTCCCGGGTCACCAGGGAGCGCGCCGCGCGGTTCGGCCGGTAGCCGAGCTCGGCGATCGCGGCCATGACCGCCTCCCTGGCGGCGGGGCGCACCCGTGGGTCGTCGTTGACCACGCGTGAGGCGGTGGCTCGCGAGACGCCGGCGCGCGCCGCCACGTCCTCCAGCGTGGGGGCGCCGCGACTGGTCACTGACACCTCCTCACGCCGTCGTCACCCGAGCCGCCCCGATCCTGCCACCCCGGCGTACCAGACGGCACTGGCCTTCGGCGTGCGCTCGAGGGTCGTGTAGTCGACGCGGACGATGCCGAACCGCTTGTCGTAGCCCCAGGCCCACTCGAAGTTGTCGAGCAGCGACCACAGGAAGTACCCCTTGACCGGCACCCCCTGCTGCATCGCGTCGTGCACCGCCCGCAGGTGGGCGGCGACGTACTCGCGGCGGTCGTCGTCCTGGACGAAGCCGTTCTCGTCGGGCTGGTCGTCGTAGGCCGCGCCGTTCTCGGTGATGTACAGGTCGACGCCGCGCGGACCGGTGTAGTCGCGGTGCAGCCGGACCAGCAGGTCGGTCAGGCCCTGCGGCCAGACCTCCCAGCCCATCGCGGTGACCGGCACGTCCCGGGGCACGTTGACGACGTGCTCCGACCCGACCCGCGGGTGCGGGGGCCCCTGGACCCGTGCCTCGTGGGCGGCCTGACGGGCCTCGCTCGGGTCCGGCCCGGTCACCGCCTCACCGGCGTAGTAGTTCACGCCGAGGACGTCGACCGGCGTGGAGATGATCTCCAGGTCCCCGTCCCGGACCATGTCGGCGGGCCACAGCTCCCCGAGGTCGCGGAGCACGTCCTCGGGGTAGGCGCCGCGGAACACGGGCTCGACGAAGTACCGGTTGAACATCCCGTCGGCCCGGCGCGCGGCGTCCTGGTCGGCCGGGCTGTCCGGGTCGGCCGGGACGATGTCGGTGAAGTTGAGCGTCAGCCCGAGCGACAGGTCCGGCCCGCGGTCGCGCAGCTCCCGGACCACCAGGCCGTGGGCCAGCATCAGGTGGTGCGCGGCGCGCAGCGCGTTGACCGGCTCGGTCCGACCCGGCGCGTGGTGGCCGTTGCCGTAGCCGAGGAACGCCGAGCACCACGGCTCGTTGAGCGTGGTCCAGTAGCGGACCCGGTCCCCCAGCACCTCGTGGACCGCCGCGGCATAGTCGACCATCCGGTATGCCGTGTCGCGGCTCGGCCACCCGCCCTCGTCCTCCAGGGCCTGGGGCAGGTCCCAGTGGTACAGGGTGAGCCAGGGCACCACCTCGCGCGCCAGCAGCTCGTCGACCAGGCGGGAGTAGAAGTCCAGGCCCTTGGGGTTGACCGTCCGCCCGTCCGGCACGACCCGCGCCCAGGACACCGAGAACCGGTAGGCCCCCAGGTTGAGCTTGTTCATCAGCGCCACGTCCGCGGCGTACCGGTGGTAGTGGTCGCAGGCGACGTCGCCGGTGTCCCCGTTCACCACCGCGCCGGGCGTGTGCGAGAAGACGTCCCAGATCGAGTCGCCGCGGCCGTCCTCGTGACGGGCTCCCTCGATCTGGTAGGCCGCGGTGGCGCTGCCCCAGAGGAAGTCGGCGGGGAAGGTGCGTGGTCCGGTCATTGCTTGACGGCTCCTTGCATGATGCCCGCCACCAGCTGGCGGCCGGCGACGATGAACAGGACGAGCAGCGGGATCGTCGCCAGGCAGGCACCGGCGAGGACCAGGGAGTAGTCGACGAAGTGGGCCGCCTGCAGCTGCTGCAACGCCACGGGCAGGGTCGGGTCACCGGGGCCGAGGACGATGAACGGCCAGAAGAAGTCGGTCCAGGTGGCCACGAAGGTGAACAGGCCGAGCATCGCCGCGGCGGGCCGGGCGGCCGGCACCGCGACGTGCCAGAAGGTGCGGATCATCGAGCAGCCGTCGACCCGGGCCGCCTCGATGAGCTCGTCGGGGATCGCCTGGCGCAGGTACTGCGTCATCCAGAACACCCCGAACGCCTTGCACAGGCCGGGCACGATGACCGCGACCAGCTCGCCGGTCCAGCCCAGCTTGGCCATCACCTGGAACAGTGGGATGACACCGAGCTGCACCGGCACCGCCATCGTGGCGATGACGAACACCAGCAGCGGGCCGGACCCGCGGAACCGGAGCTTGGCGAAGGCGTACCCGGCCAACGTGGAGAAGAACACCACCGAGGCCGCCACGGTCGTGGACACGATGAGCGAGTTCATCGTGGCCTTCCAGAAGGGGACCGTGTCGATGACCGTCGCGGCGTTCTTCAGGAAGTTGCCGCCCGGCACCAGCGGGAACGGCTCCCGGGCCAGGATCGTCGAGTCGTGGCTGGCGATGAGGAAGGACCACCAGATGGGGAACATCGAGCCCAGCACGACGGCGGACAGGCACCCGTAGACGACCCAGCCGGGACGGGTATGACGCGGCCGGCCGGTCCTGCCGGTCCGGGTCCGGGTGATCGTGGTCGTCAGGCTGGTGGGGGCGACGGCGCTCACCGGACCCTCCTTCCGTCGTCGGCGATGCGCCGGGTGAGCAGGAAGTTGAGGAGACCGAAGACGACGATGATGAGCATCAGCAGGACCGCCACGGCCGAGGCCCGCCCGAAGTTGGACTGGGTCCAGCCCAGCTCGTACAGGTAGATCGTCAGGGTCTGCCACTGCCCGTCGGCGCCGCCGCGACCGTACTGGTCGTACAACCGGGGCTCGTCGAAGATCTGCAGCCCGCCGATCGTCGAGGTGATGACGACGAAGATGATGGTGGGCCGCAGCTGCGGCACGGTGACCGAGAAGAACTGACGGATCCTCCCGGCCCCGTCGATCGCCGCCGCCTCGTAGAGGTCCCGCGGGATCGCCTGCATCGCGGCCAGGAAGATCAGCGCGTTGTACCCGGTCCAGCGGAAGTTGACCATCGTGGCGATGGCGACGTGGCTGGACAGGGCGTCGGAGTGCCAGTCCACCGGGGGGATGCCCACGGTGCCCAGCAGGGAGTTGATCAGACCGAACCGGTCACCGAACAGGTTCGAGAAGATCAGCGTCACCGCGACCGGCGCCACGACATACGGCAGCAGGACCCCCATGCGCCAGAACGTCCTCGCCCGCAGGTTGGTGTCCAGCAGCGCCGCGATGGTGATCGCGGCGATGACCTGCGGCACGGACGAGAGCAGGAAGATGCTGACCGTGTTGCGCAGCGCGTTCCAGAAGTCGCGCCCCGCGAGCACGTCGCCGAAGTGCTTCAGCCCGACGAACTCCCCCTGGCCCATGATCAGGTCCCAGTCGTGGACCGCGACCCAGAACGTGTAGAGCAGCGGGAACAGGCCGGTGATGAAGAAGAGGATGAAGAACGGCGAGATGTACAGGTAGGGCGAGATCTTCAGGTCCCACCGGCTGAGCCGGCCCCCGAAGCCGATGCGACGCGGCTTCGGGGGCGGCTCGGTGGCCGAGGGAGGCCGGGTGAGGGCGGGGACGGCCACGGCTCAGCCCAGCGCCTCCACGTCGGCGACGAACTTCTGCCACGAGGACTCGGGGTCGTCCGTGCCGTCGACGTCGACGCGCGTGATGGCGTCCTGGATCGCGGTGTTGATGCTGAAGTACTTCGGGCCCTTGTACGGCCGCACCGTCACCGCCTGGGCGCGCTCGGCGAAGATCTGGCCGGTCGGGGCGTCGTTGAAGAAGGGGTTGGTCGAGTTCAGCAGCGTCTCGGACTCCAGCGCCTCGACCTGGCTCGGGAAGGTGCCCTTGGCCTCGAAGGCCTTGATCTGCTGCTCCGGGGCGGTGAGCCACTTGGCCAGCTTCTTGGCCTCCTCGATGTTCTCGCCCTGGGACGGGACGGTCAGGTACGAGCCGCCCCAGTTGCCGGCGCCGCCGGGGAAGGTGTTGGCGACGTCCCAGCCCTCGACGCCCTCGGCGTTGCCCTCGATGACGCCGAGCATCCAGCCCGGGCAGAGCATCGTGGCGAAGGAGTCACGCTGGAAGGCGTCGGCCCAGTCCTGGCTCCACTGGCCGAGACCGGCGGACAGGCCGTCCTCGACGGAGGCCTTGAGCACCTGGTCGTAGAGGGCACGGACCTCGGGGTTGGTGGTGGCGATGATCTCGCCCTCGGGGGTCTCGTAGGCCATCTCGACCTGGTTGATCATGCCCTGCCAGAGGGCGCCGGCGGAGTCGTACCAGGCGGCGTCGGAGTTGGCGACGAACTGGCGGCCGGCCTCGAAGTAGTCCTCCCAGGTGTCCCCGAGGAACTCGGCGACCTCCTCACGGTCGGTGGGCAGCCCGGCCTCCTCGAAGAGGTCGGCGCGGTAGCAGATCGCCTCCGGCCCGATGTCGGTGCCGTAGCCGATGAGCTTGCCGTCGGGGGTGGTGGCCGCCTCGGTCTTCCAGTCCAGCCAGCGGCCCTCGACCTCGGGGTCGGACAGGTCCTCGAACTTGTCCGGGTACTGCATGAACTCCACGAGCCAGTCGACCTCGACCGCCTCGATGTCGGAGGCCCCGGAGTTGGCGCCGAGGGCGTTGCGGAGCGCGTCCCGGGCGTTGTCGGCGGTGTCGGCCTTGCGGTGCTCGATGGTGACGTGCTCGTTGAGCTGCATGTACTCCTCGAGCAGCTCCTCGTAGCCGAACTCGTTGAACGTGGTGATGGTCAGCGTGACCGGCTGGGGGTTGCCGTCCGCGGCCGCATCGGCCTGCGTCCCCGGGTCGTCGTCACCGCCGCAGGCGGCCAGGCTGAGGGTGAGGGCGGTCAGCGAGACCGCCGCGGTGAGGGTGTGCCGCGTGGGTTGCACTGGTAACTCCCTTGTTACGTGGCGGGCGGGCTCCGCCGGGGTCAGTGTTCCGTGAGACGCGTCGTGAGAGCGCTCTCACAGATCCCGAGCGTGGCGCAGCGCGCACGCCGGTGTCAAGGCCTGCCGCGGTGTCGGCGTGGCTCCTCCCCCGCGGAGCCGGGGGCAGGACGGTGTGCGAGGTGGGCGCGACGCCGGGGCCGGACACCGCGGGCGCCGGTGCGCGGGAGCGGCGACCTACCAGGTCAGGCCGGCCCTGGCCAGCTCTGCCTGGGCCCGGACGCGGTCGACGCCGGTGAGCGGCGAGGGCGGGGCGGGGAGCTCGAGGATGCGGCAGGCCTCGACCAGCGTGTCGTCGTAGGCCAGGCTGACCGCCCTGAGCCGGAACGCCTTGGCCGGGGCGTCGGACCGCTCCACCCGGAGGTACTCCTGCTCGAGCCGCCGCAGGTCCGCAGCGACCCGCTGCAACGGAGGTCCCGGGGCGCGCGGCACCCCCCGATCAGGCCGCCGCCACGGCGGCCGGTCGACCTTGCTCCACCACTCCACGACGCGGGCCAGGCCGACGAACGCCAGCCCGGGCGCGGCGCAGAGCAGGAGGTAGAACAGCAGTCCGCGCACCAGCGTGCCTCCCGTGCCGGACCGGTCACGCGGAGGCCGGGCGACCGGTGGCTCTCCCCTCGATGATCTCTCGCGGCGCCGACAAAGTCGAGGTCCCGGCACGGCCCTTGGAGCGTGCCCCCCGGCTGGGGCAGGCTGGGTGGACACCCCCGGACGGGTGGCGGAAGGAGACCGTGGTGGGCGGCACGGACGACCGCGAGTTCGCCGCCTTCGTGCGCGACGCGGGCCCCGGACTGGCCACCGCCGCCTGGGTGCTCACCGGCCACGCCCCCACCGCGGAGTCGCTCGCCGGGGAGGCCCTGGGCAGGCTCCACCCGCGCTGGGCGCAGGTGCGCCACCGCCCGGTCACCGCCGCCGAGCAGGAGCTCGTGGACGTGTATGCCGGGCACCGGGCCGGGGTGGGCGCCCCACCGCCCGCACCGGAGGGGGACGACGGAGGGGAGCAGGACGAGGACGAGCGAGACCACGGCACCGGGCAGCCCCGGTCCGTCGCCGACGCCCTCTCCCAGCTGCCGGCTGCCGAGCGGGAGGTCGCCGTGCTGCGGCACTACCTGCGGTGCCCGGAGGAGCGCGTGGCGGAGGTCGTGGGCGCCGACACCGCAGCCGTCCGGGCCACCGAGGAGTCGGCGCTCCGACGGCTGGCCGTCCTGCTGCGCGGGCCGGCCGACCTGCCGCCACCGGCGCGGGAGGACGTGCTGGCCGAGCTGGGGCGGGCCGGCGCGGACGCGCCGCCCCTGCGGGTCGAGCCGGGAGCGGTGCTCGCCGGGGCCCGGCGGCACCGACGCCGGCGCAGGTCCCGGGTCGCGCTCCTGCTCGCCGGGGCCGTGGCCGCGCTCGCGGCGTACGCGGGGATCTCCGGAGCTCTCTCACCGGAGGAGTCCGAGGTGGACACCGCGGTCCCGACGTGGGACGTCACCCGGGAGTTCACCGCCGTCGTCGAGCTCAGGCCCCGCCCCGGACGTGAGGACGTGGCGCTTCTCGCGATCGAGCGAGGACGGGGCGAGTCCGACTTCCGCGTCGAGCTCGAGGACGGCGGCCGCCGCACCCGGCTCACCCGGGTCGAGGGCGACTTCCCCGGCGAGACCCGGGTGTACCGCGGCCTGGAGCACACCGTGGCGCTCACCCCGGTCCCGCCGGGCCTGCGGCCCGACCGGGTGACGATCGTCGGGGACGTCTGGCTCGCGGGCCCGCCCCGCACGCACGTGGCCGAGGACGAGGGGCAGGCGCTGCTCATCCACCTGCTGCCCCGGGTCGGGGTCACCGAGGAGGCGATCCAGGAGATCCTCTGGCTGGCCGGCGACACCGTGGTGGCAGCCGGATCGGGGCCGGTCGACCAGGTGGACCTCGGCGTCACCGGCGGTGTCCGGGCGTTCGCGCTGCCCGAGCTGGGACTGACCGGGATCGCCCGCACCGAACTGGGCAGCCCGTTCTTCGTCGGGGAGGCCCGGGTCGGGATGCGGGTGCGCTTCGGGGTGGGGGTCGCCGCCGGGGAGCCGGCGGCGGGCGAGCTGCCGACCCTCCTGTTCACGCTCCTGCCGCCCGAGGCGGAGGGGCAGGAGGTCCACGCGCGCGACACGTCGGGGCGCCCGGTGCCGATGCGCACCGCCCCGCTGGGCGACCACGTCGCGGCCTGGGTCGTCCACGACGACGACTTCGGACGTGACGCGGACGACCAGCTCGCGGTCGCCTGGACCGGTGCCGACGGCGTGGAGCACGCGGTGCGGGACCCCACCGCCGCCCTCGTCCTCGACCTGCACGGTGAGGAGTACCGGGTCGACCACCGCGACGGCCTGCTGCAGGTGATGGGGGGCGGTGTCCTCGACGAGGTCCCCCTCCGTCCGGACGCCGGGGTGGTGCCGCTCGACGCCTTCCGCCGGGACCTGGCGCTCGTCACCGGGGTGGCCGCCGAGGGGGAGCTCGTCCTCGTCCCCTCCGACCAGCCCGGTCCGCTCGCCGTGGTGGAGCAGTGGCCGCACGCCTCCGGCCGGCTCGGCCGTGACGGCCCGGTCCTGACCCTCGTCGACCTCACCCGGCCGGGCCGGGGGGCCGGGGCCGAGCCGGTCGCCGCGCTGGGTCTCGTCACCGACGACGTGCGCTGCCGGTTCACCCGGCCTCCGGGGCTGACGACGCACGAGACCGTGTTCGAGGGCGCGGGGCGCACCGGCACCCTGACCTACCTGCCGGAGCTCGACGTCGTGCTCGCCTGCCTCGGCGACCTCGCGATCGGCGGTCCGGTGGAGGGCCACGCCGGCAGGACGTTCCTCGTCGCCGGGGAGGAGTTCCGGCTCGGGCTGCGGTTCGGGCCGCGGGACGAGGAGGAGACACCCGATGAGCCCGGCGAGGTGCTCCTCGGCCTCCCCGTCGACGACGCGACCACCGTCCAGGTGCTCCTCCGGGACCCCTGACCCCCGTCGTGGGCCCCGCACCCCCTCCCCGGGTCCGCTCGTCGCCCGGTCGTAGGGTCGGCCCCATGCGACGGCGCCACGACGAGCGTGCCCGCGAGCTGGCGCGGGCGGCATACCGGACCCTCGAGCCCTACCACCTGGTGGCCTACTTCGCCCCGATGCTCCGGCGCCTGTCGGCCGAGTGGAACACGGACTGGCGGACCCAGTACGTCGGGATGCGTGCCGCTCCGATGGGCCCGGTGTCCCCGGCGGTGGTGGCCGCGGCGTTCTACAGCTTCCGCCCCGCCGAGCTCGGGCTCGCCTGGGAGAAGGCGCAGGTCGTGGGCCTGGGGCGGCTGGACGCACAGCGCGACGCCGTCCTCGACCTGACCCTCGGGGAGGCGCTCGGCGAGCTCACCGTCGAGCCGGAGCTCGCGGAGCTCGCGCACCGGTGGCGCGAGATCGCCTCGGCCGTTCCGCGGCACGGACGCCCGCTGGGGTCGGCGTGGGCGGACAAGGAGTGGCCGGAGACCCCGCACCTGGTCCTGTGGCAGGCCAGCGCGGTGCTGCGGGAGTGGCGCGGCGACGGGCACGTCTCCGCCCTGCTGCTCGCCGGTCTGGAGCCGGTCGAGGCGCTCCAGCTCAACCTGGCGCTCTCCCCGGACAGGTCCCGCCGGGGACCCCGGCTCAGCCCCCGTCGGCTGCAGCGGACCCGGGGGTGGCACCGGGCCGAGTGGGAGGAGGGCCTGGAGTCGTTGCTGACCCGCGGCCTGGTCGAACGGCTCGAGGAGCCGCCGGAGGACGACGCCCCCGGCCACCGGCTCACCGCGGCCGGGGCGCAGCTGGTCGAGGACCTGGAGGCGACGACGGACGACCTGGCCGCCGCGATCTGGGTGGACGTCCCCGACGCCGAGGACCTCGTGCAGCGGACCCGCCGCTTCGTGAAGCCGGTGATCGACGCCGGGATCCTCCCCGGCACGACGCGCCGCACCTGAGCCCGGACCGGCACCGAGCCCGGGCGGTCAGGCTCGAGGCGCGTCCGCGCCCGCCGACGCCGTGGTGCCGCCGGCCCTCGCGGAGTCGGGTGCCTCGTGGGAGAAGAACCAGGAGGCGTTGAGACCCAGCAGCAGGATCGCGCAGATGAGGAACGCCTCGACCTGCAGCGGCGTGAGGGAGGTGAGCCCGGTCAGGCGGGGGAACAGCGCGACCGCCACGACCGCGGCATACACCGGCACCCCACGGCGACGGCGACGCGCGACAGGGTCGGTCGCCGCCCGGCCTCGCCCCGCGACACGAGGACGGCACCCGCCAGCCCGGTGAGCCCCATGAGCGTGAACACCGTCCGCCACACCAGCGGCAGCTCCGGCGCGACGAGGGACAGCAGCGACATCGCCGCGGGGAGCATGAAGTGCAGCGCGATCACGTACGCCATCGCCGAGCGGCGCGGATCGGCGAACCACTCCTTGTGCCGGTCGGCGACCACACCCCAGAGACCGAGCAGCGTGAAGCCGAGACCGGACACGGTGGCGTAGAACACGGTCTGGTCCACCGGCTCACCGTAGCGACGGCACGCTGCCGCCGACCAGACCCGACGGCGCCGGGAAGAGGCCGCCCACGTGCGGTGTTGCCCCGGCATGCCCACCGACCGCCGTCGTGTCCCGCTGTCCGTGCTCGACCTGGCCCCGCGCTCGCAGGGGATGACCCCCGCGGACGCGATCCGGGAGAGCCTGCTCACCGCCCAGGAGGTCGAGCGGCTCGGCTACCGCAGGTTCTGGATGGCCGAGCACCACGGTGCGGTCGGGTTCATGAGCTCGGCCACGGCGGTGCTGCTGGCCCACGTGGCCGAGAACACCGAGCGGATCCGCGTCGGGGCCGGTGGGGTCATGCTGCCCAACCACTCCCCGCTCATGGTCGCCGAGTACTACGGGACCCTGGCCACCGTCTACGGCGACCGCATCGACCTCGGCCTGGGCCGCGCGCCCGGCACCGACCCGCTCACCGCCGCCGCGCTGCAGCGCGGCACCGGCAGCCTGGACACCTTCGCCCAGGACGTCGCCGAGCTCGCCGGCTACCTGGGCGACCCCCGGGAGGGGGCCCGGGTGCGGGCCCTGCCCGGGGAGGGGACGAGGGTGCCGCTGTGGATGCTCGGCTCGTCGACCGGCGGCGCGCAGGTCGCGGCGCTGCTCGGGCTGCCCTTCTCGTTCGCGTCGCACTTCGCGCCCCAGGCGATGGGCGACGCGCTGCGGATCTACCGGGAGAACTTCCGCGCCGAGGCACCGACCGCGCAGGTCGACCGGCCCACCGTGATGGCCGGGGCGGTGGCCCTCGTGGCGCCGACGCAGGAGGAGGCCGAGTACCTGTTCACCACCAACCGGCTGATGTCGGTCCGGATCCGCACCGGCCAGCCGGCGCCGCTGGACCCGCCGGTGCACGACCTGGCCGAGGTGCTGCCACCACGACTCGTGGACGCCGCCCGCGAGACCATGGGCGTCCACGCCGTGGGCACCCCCGAGGTGGTGGCCGACGAGCTCGCCGCGTTCGCCGAGGAGCACGACCTCGACGAGCTCATCATCGCCACCTACACCTACGACCCCGAGCTGCGACGCCGGTCGTTCCGGCTGCTCGCCGAGGCCTGGGGGCTCGGCGGCTGAGGCCCTCGGGGCCGCACCGTCGGACCGGCGGTCAGGCCAGCGGCCACACGATGACCGTGTGGAGCCTCTCCGGGTCCGTGGCGGGATCGGGCTCGCTGACGTACTCCTCGTACGGGGCCCCACCGGGCTTCTCGCCCAGGGCGGTGATCCAGGCCTCCAGCTCGTGCCACGACTCGCCGAGCCGCTCGTAGGGGCCCTCGTGCACGAGCCGGGCGGCACGCCCACCGGGCAGGACGACGGGCTGCACCTCACCCGACGGCTCGATCGCCCGCTCGGTGCCGACGCCCGCCTCGACCTCGACCGTGTCGGACATGCTGAGGTAGCGGCCGAAGGGCGGGCCGACGGGTCCGATCCCCTGCTCCTTCAGCACGGTGAAGACCTCGGCGTAGGCCTTGTCGAAGAACCCCGGCAGCTGGTCGGCCGGCACCCGGCCGCGCACCACGGCGGCGGTCTGCTCCGGCAGCTCGACGATCTCGGGGACGTGCGTGGTCTCGGTGTTCATGGATTGCCTCCTCGCGGGTCCGTGCCTCCAGGCTCGGCCCGGACCCGCGAGGACACCAGGGTCGAAGGTCCCCGACCCGGCCGGCCCTCAGCCCAGGCGGTCGCCCGCCGCCAGGACATCCATCCAGACGTTGACCGCCGCGAGCGCCCCGTTGGAGCCGACCGCCCAGGTCGCCTGCGAGCCGTCGACGGCGATCGCCGAGCGCTCCCCGACCACGGTCGCCCCGCCGCGGTCCACCCGTACGGCCGTGAGCTCGCTGATCCCCAGCACCGCGGTGTCCGGCCGCTCGTGGGCCGCGCCGTAGAGGCGGCCCCAGCGGTAGTCGTAGGTGAGCACCGGCTCGACCGACCAACCACGCACCACCCCCAGCCCGTCGGCGAACTCGGACCCGTCGACCCGGAACTCCTCGATCGCCTCGTCGGCGGTCGTCGGGTCGACGTCCGTGACGTACCGCTCCCCCAGCACGGCGGTCGCCGCCCCGTCGGTCATCACCGGCGTGGGGCGCTGCACCGCCTGGCGCACGGCCGCGGCGTACGCCGGGTCGGCCACGGCACCGGCCATCAGCGACTGGTCACCGCCGATGAACAGCACCGCGGCGGCGCGGGCCACGACGTCCGCCGGCAGGGGGTCCTCGCCGTGGACGCGGACGTCGACCTCGCCGGCCCAGCCCAGGTCGCGGACCGCCGCCTCGTATGACGCCGCCTCCTCGCGCGCGTCGCCACCGGTCTCGTAGCCCGCGGCGACGACGAGGAGGGCCGCCTTGCCCCTGCCGCCCGGCCGCGCCGCGGCGACGAGCTCGGCGAGTGCCGCGGAGCCGGCGTCGTCGTTCCAGCCTCCCCCGAGCCACAGGGCGCCGTTGCCCTTCGTGACGAGCGCGGGCAGGTCCTGCCGCACCGGTGCCGGCACCGGCTCCCCGCCGAGGGAGGCGGTGCGGGACGGCACGTCATACGACATCCCCCGGCCCGGGGCGAGCAGGTGGGTGAGGGCACCGCGGACCGAGAGCGTCTCCCGCTCCCCCACCCAGCGCGGCCGCTCGCCACGGCTCAGGTCGATCACCGTGCTGGAGCTGTAGCCGAACGGGTCGGTGACCGTCGTGTCGTCCTCGATGACGACGCCGGTGGCCCAGTCGACGCCGACACCGAGCTTGCCGCCGGAGCCGTACCGCTCGACCGACTGCGCGGTCCAGGACAGCAGCCGGCCGAACCGGCCACGCTCGTAGAAGTGCTGGTCGAGGATGATCTCCTGCGACCCGAAGGACAGGCCGCGCTCGTCGCTGGCGAGGTCGTCGCCCCAGAAGACCAGGCTCATGTCGCGCTCGAGGGCGTTCCACGGGTACCCCTCGTCGGGGTAGCCCGCGCCCATCGTGCGCGACTCGACGGCGTTGCCGGCGCTGGTGCCGCCGACCACCACGCCGTTGTGGAAGGCCGCCCCCAGGTTGACCTCGGCCGGGGAGTTGGCCAGCACCTGCATCGCCAGGACCTGGTCACCGCCGAGGACGTAGACCCCGTCGGCGTCGGGGTCCGCCAACGGGGCGGATCTGGCCGGGTCGAGGGCATCCGCGCGGTCGAGGAGGACGAGCAGGGTGGCCTCGCAACCACCCGGGAACTCGGTGAGGTCGACGACCTCGTCGCAGTACTGCTCGACCTGGTCGGTGCGCTCCTGGGCGAGGAGCAGGTTCTCGTCCCGGTCCTCCGGGGCGTCGCCGTAGGCCGAGGGGACGACGTAGATGTCGACGGTGTCGCCCGTCGCCTGGGCGGCGACGCGGGCGCCGAACGATCGCAGGGTGGCCGGCTCGTAGCCGCCGCCGACGGGCACGAGCGTCGCCGGGGCGTCGGGGTCGGCACCCTGGGCGGGGAGGGCGAGGAGCGGCAGCGCGAGCGCTGCCGCACAGGTGAGGGTGAGGGGACGGGAACGGCGCACGTGAGCCTCCTGGTTGCGGACAGGTCCCGGGCGAGGGAGGGAGACCCGGGCCGGGCTCAACCTAGGGCGGCGCCCCCGGGGCCGCAACGGGCGCCACGGGTCAGGGCCGCAGGTGGCGCAGGGTCTCCCGCGCGAGGTCCGCCTCGCTCCGCCCGCCCAGGGTGAAGTTGCCGCTGCGCGCCAGCACCGCGAAACCGTGCGCGATGCTCCAGGCGGCCCTGGCCAGGGACTCGACGTCGCCCACCGGCTCGCCCACCACCGACCGGTCGAACCGCTCCGACGCGGCGAACTCCCGCACCCCGCCGGTCAGGGTCTCGGCGAGGCCCTCGACCGCAGCGCGCAGCTCGGGGTCGTCCTCCTCGACCAGGTCCGGCCGGAACATCACCGAGAAGTGGGCAGGGTGGGTCCGGGCGAACTCGGTGTAGGCGACCCCCGCCTCGAGGAAGTCGCCGGCCTCCACCGCACGCCCGACCGCCGCGGTGAGCATCCGGTACCCCTGGGCCGCCAGCGCCGTCACGACCCCCCGCTTGGTCCCGAAGTGGTGCCGCGGAGCGGTGTGGGACACCCCCACCTCGCGGGCGAGGGCGCGCAGGCTCAGTGATGCGACCCCGTCGCTCTCGATCGCCCGCGCCGCGGCCGTGAGGATCGCTTCCCGCAGGTCACCGTGGTGGTAGGACACGAGTGGAATCTTACCAGTGGACAGATTGTTGCCGACCGACGTAACTTGTCATTGGTAAGTTTTCGACGAAGGAGCTCCCCCGATGCCCACCGACGCCCTCCTGTCCACCAGCACCGCCACCCTCGGGGGCATCGTGCTGCTCACCGTCGTGGCGATCGCCTTCGGCGGCACCTTCCTGCTCCGTGTCCTCGGCGGTGGCGTCCCGGCCAACGACCTGCAGAAGTCCTTCTACCGGGCCGGCCACGCCCACGCCGGGGTGCTCGTGATCCTCGGCCTGGTGGTGGCGCTGTTCGTCGACCTCGCCGGGGTGACCGGCCCGGCCGCACCCCTCTCGCGGCTGGTGCTGCTCGCCGCGATCCTCATGCCGGCCGGCTTCTTCCTGTCGGTCGTCGGCCACGACCCCAGGAGGCCGAACCGGCTCTACGTGCTCATCTGGCTCGGCGCCGCGAGCCTGGTCACCGGCGTCGTCGCCGCCGGCGTCGGCCTGCTGACCGTCTGAAGGGGACGCTAGGCCGCGGCGGCGAGCGCCAGCGGTAGCACCGCGTCGGCGCCGGCCTGCCGCAGTGCTCGGGCGGCAACGGTCATCGTCCACCGCGAGTCGACGAGGTCGTCGACGAGGAGCACCGGACCGCGCACCTGCGCCAGGCCCGCCGCCAGGTCGGGCCCGACCGTGAACCGGTCCCAGACCCCGGCGAGCCGGAACGCGCTGTTGCCGCCGGACTGCCCCGTGGGCCCGCCGTCGACGAGGTCCAGCGTGCCCAGGTAGGGCAGTCGCCCCAGCTCGCCGATCCTGCGGGCCAGGGAGGCGACGAGCTCGGGCCGGTCGCGCGAGGGCACCGAGGCGATCGCGACCGGACGCTGCTGCCAGTCCCAGTCGGCGAGCACCCGGGTCACCGCGTTGACCACCGGCTCGGGCACCGGCTGGTCCGGCCCCTGCACCAGGTCGCGGACCCGCTGGCCCCAGCCGAGGTCGGACAGCCGCGCCAGGGCGCGCCCGGTGCCCATCCCCTCCTCGGCGGCGATCCGCCCGCGGACCGGGACGCCCAGCCGGTCCATGCCGGTCGGCCACTGGGCCCGTGGCTCGAGCGGCACACCCACCCGGGACAGCTGCCCCATCGCGACCTCGACCGCCTCGGCCGGGACGTCCGTGGGGTACCAGGGGCCGGCGCAGACGTCGCAGCGGCCGCACGGGGCCGCGGTGGGGTCGTCGAGCGCCTCCTGGAGGAACGCCATCCGGCACCGGTCGGGGCGCAGGTAGTCGAGCATCAGCTGTTGCTCGCGCTCCCGGGCCTCCGCGACCCGCGCGTAGCGCTCGGCGTCGTAGACCCAGGGCCTCCCGGTGGCGACCCAGCCGCCGCTGACCCGCTCGACCGCGCCCTCGACGTCGAGGACCTTGAGCAGCAGCTCCAGCCGGGTGCGACGCACGTCGACCTGGGTCTCGAGGGCGGCGGTCGACAGGGGGCGGCCCGCGGCGGCGAGGGCGGCCAGCACCGCGTCGGCCTGGTCCTGGCGCGGCATCGCCGCGGAGGCGAAGTAGGCCCAGATGTTGCGGTCCTCCACCCCGGGCAGCAGCAGCACGTCGGCGCGCTCGGTGGCGCGCCCGGCCCGGCCGACCTGCTGGTAGTAGGCCACCGGCGAGCTGGGGGCACCGAGGTGGACGACGAAGCCGAGGTCGGGCTTGTCGAAGCCCATGCCGAGGGCGCTGGTGGCGACGAGGGCCTTGACCTCGTTGTCCCGCAGGGCCCGCTCCAGCTCCAGACGGTCCGCCGGGTCGGTGCGCCCGGTGTAGGCACGGACCTCGTGCCCGGCCCGCCGCAGCGTCTCGGTGAGGTCCTCGGCCGCGGAGACGGTCAGGGCGTAGACGATGCCGCTGCCCGGCAGGTCGCCGAGGTGCGCCACGAGCCAGGCGATCCGCCGCTCCGGCGTCGCCTCGGTCAGCACGCCGAGCCGCAGCGAGGACCTGGCCAGGGGCCCCCGGATCGTGCTCACCGCCCGGCCCCCGGCGCCGAGCTGCTCCACGACGTCGTGGACCACCCGCTCGTTCGCGGTGGCGGTGGTGGCGAGGACCGGGGTCGCCTCAGGCAGGTCCTCGAGCAGGGTGCGGATCCGCCGGTAGTCGGGGCGGAAGTCGTGCCCCCAGTCGCTGATGCAGTGCGCCTCGTCGACGACGAGCAGCCCGCAGCGGGCGGCCAGCTCGGGCAGCTGCTCCTCGCGGAACCGCGGGTTGTTGAGCCGCTCGGGCGAGACCAGGAGGACGTCGACCGCGTCGGCGGCCAGGTCGGCCCGGACCGCGCCCCACTCCTCGGCGTTGGCCGAGTTGATGGTCACCGCGCGGATCCCGGCACGACGGGCCGCCTCGATCTGGTCGCGCATCAGCGCCAGCAGCGGGGAGACGATCACGGTCGGGCCGGCCCCGTCGGCCCGGCGCAGCGCGGTGGCGACGAAGTAGACCGCCGACTTGCCCCAGCCGGTGCGCTGCACCACGAGGACCCGCTCGCGCCGGTCGACCAGCGCCTGCACGGCCTCCAGCTGGCCGTCGCGGAACTCCGCGTCGTCCCGGCCCACCAGCCGGCGCAGGGCACCCAGCGCTCGCTCCGTCATACCGGCCGACCCTAGGTGACGGCGCCGACGGTCGCGCGCCCCGTCCACACCTCCCGGAGCGCCTTCTCCATGGCCTCGACGACCGGCCGCCGGGCGGAGTCGCGCCGCACCGCGACGAGGACGCGCCGGGTCGGCGCCCTGACCAGCGGCACCGCCACCACGTCGTCGGGCAGCCGCTCCCGCCCCAGCTGCGGCACGAGGGACAGGCCCAGGCCGGCGGCGACGGCCGCGACGTGGGAGGCGATCTCGGTCGCGTGGCAGCTGATCCGGTAGCGGAGCTGGTGGTCGTGGAGGGACTGGAGGAGGAACCGGCTCCAGATCCCCTCCCCCTCGATCACCCAGTCCTGCCCGTCGAGCTCCTGGATGCGGACCCGGGGGCGCGAGGCGAGGGGGTGCCCCGCGGGGACCAGCAGGTCGCAGGGGTCGGTGCCGAGGAGCTCCGTCCGGACCCCGGCAGGGACCTCGAGGAAGTCCATCGTCCAGTCGTGGACGACCGCGAGGCCCACCTCGCCCCGGGCCACGGCCCCCATGCCGTCGTCCGGGGTCAGCTCGTGGAGGGTGGGGTCGACGTCCGGGTGCCGCTGCCGGAGCAGCACCAGCGCGGGCGCCGCGAGGTGCCGCAGCGCCGTCGGGAACGAGGCCACGGCGAGCGGCCCGGAGACCTCGTGGCGCAGCCGCTCCAGGTCCGCCCGGGCCCGTTCCTCGACCGCCTGCACCGCCCGCGCGGCGGCGACGAGCACGTGGGCGGCGTCGGTCGGCACGACGTTGCGTCCCCGGCGCCGCATCAGCGGCTGCCCCGCCTCCTTCTCCAGCCGGGCCAGCTGCTGGCTCACGGCGGACGGGGTGAGCCCGAGCAGGTCCGCCGCCGCGACCACCGTCCCCTCCTCGACGACCGTCCTGAGGGTGACCAGGTGCTCGGGGTTGAACATGCAGCGAACCTTACGGGTATGACTCAGTTTCGTTGAATTGTGCTTTCTGGTCAGACGTTCGACACTGGAGCCATGGACGCTCTGCTCATCATCCTCTTCCTCGCGTTGGTGGGCGGGATCTACGTAGCGATCGGCCGCTCGGTGGTCCCACGCCCGCTGCGGCGGCCGCTGTCCCGGGACCTGCTCCCCGCGTTCCGCCGCGGGGTGGTGACGATGTACCGCGCCTCGGCGACCTACCCAGGCGACAGCCGCGCCGGCGCGGGGGACCACGCCGCCGAACGGCCCCGCGAGACCGCCCGGCGCTGACCCCGGCGGACCGGTCCCACGGCATACCGGGTCACCTCCCGGTCGCCGGGCGGGGGATCACCTAGGCTTTCGGCCCGTGGACTGGACGCCGTACGACGCCGTTCTCTTCGATCTCGACGGCGTCCTCACGCCCACGGCCGAGGTGCACATGCGCGCCTGGGCCGAGCTGTTCACGCCCTACCTGGCCGAGCGGGGCGCCGCCCCGTACACCGACGACGACTACTACGCGCACATCGACGGCCGGCCCCGGTACGAGGGGGTCGCCGAGCTCCTCGCCGACCGCGGCATCACGCTGCCGGAGGGGGACCCGTCCGACGCGCCCGGCACCGAGACCGTGTGCGGCCTCGGCAACCGCAAGAACGAGGTGTTCGCCGAGGTGCTCGAGCGCGAGGGCATCACGCCCTACCTCGGGTCGGTGCGGCTGCTGGACCACCTCGCCGGGCTCGGCGTCGCCATGGCGGTCGTCTCCTCCTCCCGCAACGCACGGATGGTGCTGCAGGGGGCGGGGCTGGAGGACCGCTTCGGCGTCGTCGTCGACGGCACCGTCGCCGCCGCGGAGGGCCTGGCCGGCAAGCCCGCGCCGGACACCTTCACGTATGCCGCGCGCCGGCTGGGTGTCCGGCCCGAGCGGGCCGTGGTGGTCGAGGACGCCGTGTCCGGCGTGCGCGCCGGCAGGGCGGGGGGGTTCGGCCTCGTCGTGGGCGTGGACCGGGGCGCCGGCCGCGAGGAGCTGCTGCGGAACGGCGCCGACCTGGTGGTGACCGACCTGGCGGAGCTGATCTGAGGTGACCCGGCACAAGTACCCCTCCCCCCACGTCCCGCCCCCGCCGGTCGACCCGCTCGACCGGACCCGCTTCCCGGTCGACGAGTGGGCCCTGCGCGAGGTCGCCTACGACGGCCGGGACCTCGGGATCACCGAGACCCTCTTCGCCGTCGGCAACGGGTACCTCGGCATGCGCGCCAACCCCACCGAGGGTCGGGACAGCCACACCCACGGCACCTACGTCAACGGCTTCCACGAGACCTGGCGGATCAAGCACGCCGAGGAGGCCTACGGCCTGGCCCAGGTGGGGCAGACGATCGTCAACGTCCCCGATCCCAAGGTCATCAAGCTCTACGTCGACGACGAGCCGCTGCTCGTCGCGGGGGCCGACCTGGAGCACTACGAGCGCGTGCTCGACTTCCGCGCCGGGCACTCCCGCCGGGACCTCATCTGGCGGACCACCTCCGGCAAACGGGTCCGGGTGACGACCACCCGGATGGTCAGCTTCGCCGAGCGGCACCTGGCGGTGCTGACCATGGAGGTGGAGATGCTCACCGGCGACGCGCCGGTCACCATCTCCTCCCAGCTGCTCAACCGGCAGGACGGGACCGACGAGTACCACGTCCGCGCGGCCGCGATGGGTGAGGGGATGGACCCTCGCCGGGCCGAGGACTTCGACCGGCGGGTGCTCGACCCGCAGGCCAGCGAGATCCGCGACCACCGGTTCCTGCTCGGCTACCGGTGCCACGAGTCGCGGATGACCCTGGCCGTGGCCTGCGAGCACCAGCTCGAGACCGACAACGACTACACCGACGAGATCCACGCCGAGGAGGACCTGGCCAAGCACGTCTTCCAGATCGAGGCGCGCGAGGGCCAGCCGATCCGGCTCACCAAGTACGTCGTCGTGCACACCTCGCGGGGCGTGCCCGTGCGCGAGCTCTCCGACCGGTGCTGGCGCACGCTCAACCGGGTCACGGCCTACGGGCGCCCGGCCCTGGAGCGCGACCAGCGCGCCTGGCTGGACGCCTTCTGGGAGAACAGCGACGTGCGGCTGCCCGGGCAACCGCACCTGCAGCAGGCGGTCCGCTGGTGCCTGTTCCAGGTGGCCCAGGCCGCGGCCAGGGCCGACACCCAGGGCGTCCCTGCCAAGGGGGTGACCGGCTCCGGCTACGGCGGGCACTACTTCTGGGACACCGAGATCTACGTCGTGCCGTTCCTCATCTACACCTCGCCGGGCATCGCCCGGAACGTGCTGCGGTTCCGGCACACCATGCTCGACCTGGCCCGCGAGCGCGCCACCGAGCTGTCCCAGCACGGGGCGCTGTTCCCGTGGCGCACGATCAACGGCAAGGAGGCGTCGGCGTACTTCGCAGCCGGCACGGCGCAGTACCACATCAACGCCGACATCGTGCACTCGCTGATCCGGTACGCGCGGGCGACCGGCGACCGCCACTTCCTGCTCCGGGAGGGCCTGGACATCCTCGTCGAGACCGCCCGGCTGTGGGCCGACCTGGGCTTCTGGCAGGAGAACGGCGACCGGTCGTTCCACATCCACGGGGTGACCGGGCCCGACGAGTACACCACCGTGGTCAACGACAACCTGTTCACCAACGTCATGGCCCAGCACAACCTGCGCAAGGCGGTCGAGGCGGTCCGGGAGCTGCGCGAGTCCGACCCCCGCGACTACGCCCGCGCGGTGGCCCGGCTGCGGCTGCGCGAGCCGGAGATCGAGGAGTGGGAGCGCTGCGCCGACGGGATGTTCGTCCCGTACGACGCGCTCATGGGGGTGCACCCGCAGGACGGGCACTTCCTGGAGCGGGAGATCTGGGACCTCGACGCCACCCCGAACGACATGCGGCCGCTGCTGCTGCACTACCACCCGCTGGTGATCTACCGGTTCCAGGTGCTCAAACAGGCCGATGTGGTGCTGGCGATGTACCTGTGCGGGGAGAGCTTCACCCCCGAGCAGAAGCGGGCGAACTTCGAGTACTACGACCCGATCACCACCGGGGACTCGACCCTGTCGGCGCCGGTCCAGGCGCTGGTGGCCGCCGAGGTGGGCTACCACGAGATGGCGCTGCGGTACTTCTACGCCGCCGCGTTCGTCGACCTCGACGACCGGCACGGCAACACCGTCGACGGCGTGCACGTGGCCTCCGCGGGCGGGGTCTGGCTGGCACTGGTCGCCGGCTTCGGCGGCATGCGCGAGCTCGACGGCGGGCTCTCGTTCGATCCGCGGCTGCCGGTCGACTGGCCCGAGCTGAGCTGGCGGATGCAGTGGCTGGGGTCCCGGATGGAGGTCACGGTGCGCCAGGACGAGATCCGCTTCCGGCTGCTCGAGGGGGAGCCCCAGGCGGTCACCGTCCGCGGTCAGGAGGTCGTCGTGGGCCCCGAGGAGGTCCGGGTCCCGCTGGACGGCCAGGGCGAGCGGATCGACGGGGTCCTGCGCGGGACGCCGCTGGTCGGGGGCCGGACCGAGGAGGGCATCCGGGTCAGCAAGACCGTCCCGCACGCGTGGGTGCCTTGATCGCGGTGCGACAGAACGGCCCCCGGTGTGGTCGGATGTGCGTATGACGTCACCCACGGACCACGATCCGGTGCCCGAGCCGGACCCGCGCCAGGGGCCCGACCCCGCCGCGTGGGACGGCGGCGACGACGCGTCGCCCGCCGCCGAGCTGGCCCACGCCGAGTCGGACATCGACCGGCTCGCCTCCCAGGTGACCGGCCCCGAGGACGAGGTGGGGATCGCCGCCCTGTGGCGCGCCACGATGGCCCTGCCGCACTGGTGGTTCATCGCCGTCGGCGACGAGGGGACGGAGTCCCCGGCCGCCGCCGAGGTCGACGGCCGGTTGATGCTCCTCGCCTTCACCGAGGCGGAGCGGGCCCACGGCTTCGCGGTGATGCAGCAGATGATCGGCCCCGACGACGACCTGCGCGCCATCGCACTGCCCCCGCACGAGGTCGTCGAAGGGGCCGAGGCCTACCGGTCCGCGGGGATCGACGGACTGATCTTCGACTCCCACCTCACCGGCTTCTTCATCCCCTCCGAGCAGCTGCCCGTGGTCTGGGAGGCGGTCCGCCCCAGGGGCCGGCCCGCGGAGCCGGAGGACGGGGCCGAGACCGGCCGGGAGGACTGACCGGGGCTCAGGGCAGCTCGGCGCGCGCCCAGACCCGGTCGTCGGGACGGACGAGCTCCACCACGCTCGCCCCGCTCCCGGGCTCCGGGACGACCCAGCTGTTGCCGCGGTCGGCCGCGATCGTCCAGTCGCCCACGACCTCCACCTCGCCGCCGACGGTGACCACCCGGCACACGTAGCGCGCGCCGTCCGGTCCGTCGGTGACGTTGACGACCAGCGACCAGCCGTCGCCGGACCAGCTCCGGTCCACGTAGCCGACGACGCTGCCGTCCTCGGTGCGCAGCGGCTGCCCGACAGCCGCGACGACGGGTACCGCCTGCTCACCCGCGTCCTCCGCCAGGAGCCGGGTGACGACCGCGCCGGTGAGCACGCCGAGGGCCGCTGCGGCGGCGGTGACCAGTGCCACGGCACGTCGGGTCCACCCGCGTCGTGGCGGGGTGGGCCCGTCGACCATCCCCTCTGCCCCGGTCGCACCGCGGATCCGCTCCAGGACGGCGGTGTCGAAGCCCGGCGGGGGCTCCTTGCGGGGCACCGCCGCCAGGGTCTGCTCGACCGCGGAGGCGAGCTCGTCGTGGTCCCGGCGGCACGGCAGGCACCCGCGGAGGTGCTCCACCACGGCGGTGCGCTGCGGCTCGTCGAGCTGGCCGAGCGCCAGGTCGAGAACCAGGTCGGGGTCCGGGTGGCGCTCAGTCACGGTGCTCCCCCTCCAGGGCGGCCCGCATCCGGCGCAGGCCGGTGCGGATCCGGGTCTTGGCCGTGCCGAGCGGGATCCCCTCCCGGTCGCTGACCTCCTGGGCGGTGCAGCCGCCGATGACGGCCAGCACCACGGCCCGGGCCTGCTCCGGGGCGAGGTCGCCCAGCCGGGAGACGGCCTCCTCGGTCTCGATGCGGTGCAGGGTCGACTCCTCCAGGTCCGGTTGGTGCAGGGTGTCGTCGACGAGCCGGCCGAGGATCTCGTCGTCGGTCGGGATCGCCCGCCGCGCGCGGACGGCGTCGATCGCGCAGTTGCGGGTGATGGTCAGCAGCCAGGTCAGCACCGAGGCGCGGCGGACGTCATACGTCCCGGCGGCGCGCCAGGCGCGCAGGAAGGCCTCCTGGCTGACGTCCTCCGCGAGCACGGGATCGCGGGTCACGGCCACGGCCATGCCGTACACGGCGGCCTGGAACCGGCGCACGAAGGCCAGCGCGGCGCCCCCGTCGTCCAGCGCCAGGCCGGCCAGCAGCGCCGCGTCGTCGGCCCGCTCGGCACGGGAGAACGCGACCACGTCAGGGGTTACGTCCGTGGCGCCCTCCGGGATTGGGCCCGCCCCTGCGCGCACGCGGGGCAATCCCCGGGGCGGTCTCATCCGTACCCCCCACGACGAGCCGCAGGGAGACTCGCCCGCGCTGCCGGCCCGGCAGCGCGCCGACCCGAGGTGGGAGGAATCCTCATGCGACGGCACCGTCTCCGCGTCCTGGCTCCGGCAGCTGTGTTGGTGGTGGTCCTCGGCGGCTGCGGGAGCGACGAACCCGACCAGTCTGGCAGTCCCGGGGCCGGGGAGACGACCTCCGAGGACCCGGGCTCCGGGGAGACCTCGGAGGACATGCGCTCCGGGACCTCCGCGCCGGGCGACACGGCGGGCGCGGCCGAGATCATGGTCAGCGAGTCCGACCTCGGCCCGATCCTCGTGGACGCGGAGGGGATGACGCTCTACCTGTTCACCCAGGACAGCCCGGGCACGAGCGTCTGCGAGGGCGAGTGCCTGGCGAACTGGCCGCCGCTGGTGGGCGAGCCGCAGGCCGGTGAGGGGGTCGACGAGGCGCTCCTGGGTTCGATCGAGCGCAGCGACGGCACCGTCCAGGCCACCTACAACGACTGGCCGCTGTACTACTTCATCCAGGACGCCGCTCCTGGCGACATCACCGGCCAGGGCGTCAACGAGGTGTGGTGGGTCGTCTCGCCGGACGGCGAGGGGGTGACCGGCAGCCCCGAGAGCGAGGACCGGCCCGGGTACGGCGGCTACGGCGGCTGACCACCGCCAGCACCGTCCCCACGCGACCACCTCGCTCGGCGACCCCACGCGACCACGTCGCCCGGCGACCCCACGCGACGCCCTCCGCCCTGCCGGACCGCTCGACGCCAGGAAGGTCTTCCCTTCGGCAAGATTTCACGTTAACGTCGTTAACGTGAAATTGGATCGGGGGCAGGCCGGAGGCACCCGCCCCTACGTCATGCGCGAACGGGCCAGGGCGACCGCCAGGACGCGCGACCGGATCCTCCGCAGCGGGGTCACGCTCTTCGCCGAGCTCCCCTACGCCCAGCTCACGCTCGCCAAGGTCGCCGCGCACGCCGGTGTCAGCGTGCAGACGGTGATCCGCCACTTCCGGGACAAGGACGGCCTCATCGCCGAGTGCGCCCGCTCGGTCGAGGCCGAGGTCCGCGCCCAGCGCGGTCAGGCGCCGGTCGGGGACCCGGCCGGCATCGTCGCCAACCTCGTCGAGCACTACGAGGCGTTCGGCGCGGTGGCGCTCCGCCTCCTCGCCGAGGAGGAGACCAGCCCGTCGATCGCCGAGCTGGCAGAGACGGGGCGCGCGCTGCACCGCGAGTGGTGCCTGCAGGTGTTCGAGCCGTTCCTCCCCGAGGACGGCGAGGAACGCACCCGCCGGCTGGCGCAGCTCGTCGCGATCTGCGACGTCCACACCTGGAAGCTCCTGCGGGACAACGGCCTCGATCCTGCCGAGACCCGCACCGCCCTGCTCGAGATGCTCGAGCCGCTCACCACCAGGGAGGCCTGATGTCCACCGTCCTCGCCTACACCTCGCCCGCGATCGGGCACCTGTTCCCATTGGTCCCGCTCCTGCGTGAGCTGGTCGCCCGCGGGCACGCGGTCCACGTGCGGACCCTGCCTGCGTATGCCGATCAGCTGGCCGCCCTCGGGCTGAGCCTCTCCCCCATCGATCCCGCCATCGACGACGTCCTGGTGCCGGACGCCGGGGCCAAGAACGCCCGGCAGGCCCTCGAGCTGGGGGTGAAGAACTTCTGCGCCCGGGCCGAGTACGACGGACCGGATCTGCGCCGGGCCCTGGAGGAGGTGGACCCGGATGTCGTCATCACCGACATCAACACCTGGGGCGCCGCCTGCGCGGCGGAGGCCTGGGGCGGGCCCTGGATCGGCTTCAGTCCCTACACCCCACCCATCACCTCCCGGAACACGCCGCCGTTCGGCCCCGGACTGGCGCCGATGCGGGGACCTCTGGGACGTCTGCGCGACGCCGTGGCCCGCCCCCTGGTCGTCGGGGCGGCGCAGCGGATCATGCGACCGTGGATCAACGACCTCCGGGCCGGGTACGGCCTGCCACCCGTCCGGTCCTCGGACGACTTCTTCCGACGGCCGGACCGGATCCTGGTGACCACCGCGGAGCCCTTCGAGTACCCGCACCCGGACTGGGAGCCGCAGCTGCGGATGATCGGGGCGACCGCGTGGGAGCCGGAGACCGAGGCACCCGCCTGGTTGGCCGAGATCGAGGGTCCGGTGGTACTCGTCACGACGTCGTCGGAGTACCAGGCCGACGAGGCCCTGGTCAGCACGGCCCTCGAGGCCCTCGCCGACGAGCCCTACACCGTCGTCGCCACGATGCCCGCGGGGCTCAAGGAGACACGGGTCCCGGGCAACGCCCGGCTCGAGGAGTTCGTCCCGCACGGCCCGGTCCTCGACCGCGCGGTCGTGGCGGTCACGCACGGCGGGATGGGGGCGACGCAGAAGGCGCTGGCCCGCGGCATACCGGTGTGTGTCGTGCCGTTCGGTCGCGACCAGCTCGAGGTCGCGGCCCGGGTGGTCGCCTCCGACAGTGGCACCCGGCTCTCCCCCCGCCGGCTCTCCTCACCGTCGCTTCGCACCAAGGTCCGCGAGGCCATCACCAAGACGGCAGGCGCGCAGCGGGTCGCCCAGGGCTATGTCGCGGCGGGAGGCGCCGCGGCCGGGGCCGACGTCGTCGAGGAGTCGCTGGGCGCCCTCAGGGCGTCGGGATGACCAGGGTCTGACCCGCCTGCACCTGGGAGGTGCTCAGGTTGTTGGCGATCTGGATCTCCACGACCGCGCGGTCGAGCGGCAGGTCGGGCAGCGTGGTGGCCGCGATGTCGGAGAGGGTCTGACCCGGCTCGACGGTGACGGTCGCGAGCTCCGCGTCCGGCATCACCGCAGCGGCGAGGCCACCCGCCGTGACCACCAGGAGCGCGGTGACCGCGCCGGTGACCGCCAGGCGGCCACGCCGGGTCAGTCGCAGCGTGGCCTCGCGCCGCGGGGACGGCGTGCGCCCGCGGCCGGGCTCCCGGACCGGCTCGTCCGAGCCGACGACGAGTCGCAGGTGCCGCTCGGGCCGGCCGCGGCGTGCCGGGGGAACGACCTGCAGGTCCTCGAGGACTGGCGCAGCGCTCATGGTGGTCACCTTCCATCCGGAGTCTCCGACCGGCCGCGAACGGACGTTCGATAGGACATCTGTACACTTTCTAGCACGCGTGTACGGCTCCTGTCGACACGCGGATCGAACAGATGTTTGTCCCGCGAGTCGAAAGCTCGTACGATCGGCCACGTCAGCTACTGAACCAGGAGCCACTGACATACCGGCTGACCTGCGGGTTCGTCGGAGAGGGGTTGGAGAGATGGCCGAGATCCACGAGATGCCCGACCGCGAGGGTGTCGACCTGACGCTGCGGCAGCGCAAGGTCCTGGAGATGATCCGGGAGTCCGTCGACACCCGCGGCTACCCACCCAGCCTGCGGGAGATCGGCGAGGCCGTCGGGCTCACCTCACCATCGTCCGTGGCGCACCAGCTCAAGATGCTCGAGCGCAAGGGCTACCTGCGTCGCGACCCGCACCGCCCGCGGGCCATCGAGATCGTCATCCCCGGTGCCGGCGCCGACGGCCAGCCCCAGGGCTACCGCCGCTCCGTCTCCGCCTCCGACCCCGACACCTCCCCCGTCGACGAGACCGGCATCGGCGACGAGCGCCCGCAGGCCAGCTACGTGCCCGTCGTCGGCCGGATCGCCGCGGGCGGGCCGATCCTGGCCGAGGAGGCGGTCGAGGACGTCTTCCCGCTGCCGAAGCAGATCGTCGGCGACGGCGAGCTCTTCCTGCTCAAGGTCGTCGGCGACTCGATGATCGACGCGGCCATCTGCGACGGCGACTGGGTCGTGGTGCGGCGCCAGCCGACCGCCGACAACGGCGACATCGTCGCGGCGATGCTCGACAACGAGGCCACCGTCAAGACCTTCAAGCGCACCGCCGACAAGCTGTGGCTCCTGCCGCAGAACCCCGCGTACGAGCCGATCGACGGCGACCAGGCGGTCATCCTCGGCAAGGTCACGGCGGTCCTCCGCCGGATCTGACCGACCGGGCCCCACCGGCCCGCCCCACGACGTGCCGGGCCCCCGGCCCCCGTCATACGGACCGGGAGCACCCCCTGGCACCAGCGCGGTGCCGCCTGCCGCTCCTCACCCCTCCGGCAGGCGGCACCGTCGCGCTCGTAGGACGCCCGGTTCAGTGCCGCGGGAGCAGGTCCTCGCGCAGTCGCGGCAGCACGTCCGACAGCAGCGCATCCACCTTCACGTCGACGAGGTCCTCACGGCGGGTGGGGCCACGCGTCACCACCACGACCGGGATGTCCAGCTCGTGGGCACGGCGGACGAACCTCAGCCCGCTCATCACCTGCAGCGACGAGCCCAGGACGAGCAGCGCCCGCGCCCGCTCCACCGCCGCGTACGCCCGATCGACCCGGTCCCGTGGCACCGACCCGCCGAAGAACACCACGTCGGGTTTGAGCAGGTCCGAGCCGCAGGTCACGCAGGCGACCAGGCGGAACCCCGCCACCACCTCCTCGGGGAGGTTGACGTCGCCGTCCGGCCGGATCTGGTCGCTGGTGACCCTGAAGTCGGGGTTGGCGACCGCGAGCCACTCGTGGACCACGGCACGGTCGAAGACCTCGTCGCAGGTCAGGCACCTGACGTCGCGCAGGTTGCCGTGGAGCTCCAGCACGTCCGGTGATCCCGCGGCCTGGTGCAGTCCGTCGACGTTCTGGGTGATGAGCGAGGTGATGAGACCGGCGCGCTGCAGGTCGGCCACCGCCCGGTGGGACGCGTTGGGGGCGGCCGCGGTGAACCGCTGCCACCCGATGTAGCTGCGCGCCCAGTACCGGCGCCGCCCCTCCCGCGAGGCGACGAACTCGGAGTGCTGCATCGGCGTGACCCGCCGGCGGCCGTCCGGGCCGCGGTAGTCCGGGATTCCCGAGGCGGTCGACATCCCGGCGCCGGTGAGGGCGACGACACCACCTCCCCGCACCGTCTCACGCAGCGCCGCGTATGCCGTCCGGTCCAGCGCGACCGGCGGCGGGAGGGCGGTGCTGAGGGTCACGCGGGCAGGCTAGTACGCCGGGGCCGGCGAGGGACGGGAACGATGGTCCAGCGCCATCGACCCTGTGCCGACGAGCGCGGTTCACCCGTGGATCTCCACAGCGGTGGCGCGGGCGTACCGCCGTCCACAGATGCTCTGATCAGGGGTTTCGGTGTCGGTGCCCGCGGCTAGTGTGGACGCATGTTCGAAGGGCGGGGTGGGTGCGAGGCGGGGCGCGGCACGGTCGCGACCGCTGAGGTGCCGGCCGGCCCGGGCCTCCCGACTCCCACCGCCCGGCCTGGTCGCACCGCCCGGCCTGGTCGCACCGCCCGGCCTGGTCGCACCGGCCGGCCTGGTCCGATCGCCGGGCCCGCGGCCCCTGACGCCCGGCCCGCGGTGCCGGGGCCGGTGTCGGGGGATGTCGACCTGCCGGTGTTGGCGGGTTCGTTGGGGCAGGCGTTGGCGGCGTTGGAGGCGGCGGTGGCCGGGATCGGGGACGTGGCCGGGATCCAGGAGTGTGACCTGCCTGACCGGTTGGCCGAGCTGGCCGCGATCCGTCAGCACGTGGACCGGTTGGTGGTCGCCGTTGCCGGGGAGGGCATCGGCCGCGGGGTGCACAACACCTCGGAGATGTCGGCGACCGACTGGTTGGGCCGGCACCTGCCGCACCTGACCCGCCGGGAGCGGGTGGACCTGGCCCTGGTCGGGGACCACATGCACCGGGCCGGCCAGCAGACCCTGAAGGAGGCGCTGACCGGTGGGCACCTGAGGGTGGACCGGGCGGCGAAGGTGCTGCGGTGCACCCGGCAGGTCCGGCCGCTGCTGTCGGCGGAGGAGTTCGCGGTGTACTTCGACAACCTCACGGTGCTGGCCTGTGACCCCGGCACCACCGACGCCGAGCTGGCCCGGGTCTCGGAGACGATCCTGTCCACGGTGCTGCCGGAGGTGGTCTGCCGGGGCCGGGAGCAGGCGGTGCACGACCTGCGGGGGGTGAACGAGTCCTCCCTGGCCGACGGGTCGCTGACCCGGTTCATCATCACCGCCGACCCCGAAGGCACCGCCCTGCTCCGCGCCGTCCTCACCTCACCGCTGGCCGCGCCATCCCCGGACGCGACCGGGCCCGACCCCCGCACCGCCACCCAACGCCGCTACGACGCCCTCCTGACCGTCCTGGGCCGCGGTGTGACCTCCCCCGACGGGGTCCCCACCACCAGCAAGGCCCGGGTCATGGTCACCATCCCCCTCACCGTCCTGCAGGAGCAGACCGAGCAGGCCGGGCTCACCCTCACCGGCGACCTCCTACCCGCCACCACCCTGCGCAAGCTGGCCTGCTCCGCCGAGCTGATCCCCGCCGTGCTGGGCACCGACTCCGAGATCCTGGACCTGGCCCGGCCCATCCGGTACGCCTCCCCCGGACAGCTCACCGCCCTGTACCACCGGGACAAGCACTGCACCTACCCCGGGTGCACCATCCCCGCCCAGTGGTGCGACGCCCACCACGTCACCTGGTACTCCCGCGGCGGCAAGACCTACTACCTCAACCTCGCCCTCCTCTGCGGGCGCCACCACACC